>ERZ1108168.187-NODE-187-length-61142-cov-13.858644_pt1 | contig 61142 bp, 61 predicted proteins | sample MGYA00403704_ERZ1108168 | MGnify/ENA primary metagenome ERZ1108168 (study PRJEB35170, sample SAMEA104062421) | human gut metagenome | biome: human gut; feature: human-associated habitat; material: faeces | place: Denmark | collected 2012-06-12 ...
TCAACTCATTTGAATTCACTGCCCGTTTTGATGCAATTTCCTAATAGAAAAAAAACTCATGTTCAGAGCTTGTTCTAAGCCCTTAAACATGAGTTCTATTGAGTTTGAAATTGATTACTTATTCAGCGTAAGCTGCTGCCTGCTGACCTGCAATTCGGCCAAAGACGATGATATCCGCAACTGCATTACCGCCTAAACGGTTAGCGCCGTGAACACCGCCGGTAACTTCGCCTGCTGCATACAGACCCGCGATAGCATTGCCTGAAGCATCCAGAACTTCTGTGTTCGGGTTGATCTTCAGACCGCCCATGGTGTGATGAACACCCGGAGCCACTTTGATTGCATAGTAAGGACCTTCATCCAGCTTGTTCGCAAAGCTGGTACGGCCGAATTCTTCATCTTTGCCCGCTTCTACACAAGCATTCCACTTATCCATCGTTTCAACTAAAGCTGCACCATCAACACCCATGGCAGCAGCCAGAGCTTCAACATCCGCACCTTCAACCGTCAGACCCTGCTTGATGTAACCCGCAATAACGCTGGAAGCTTCAACCATCTTGTTATCGACGATCAGCCATGCAAATCCACCCGGCTGAGCTACTTCAGCAGCGGATACAGCATCCCGCGTACCGACTTCGTCAAAGAAACGCTTGCCTTCGCTGTTGACCAGAATCGCACCATCGCCGCGCAGACCTTCAGTGATCAGTGCGCTGGTTTCCTGAGAAACTGTCGGATGGATCTGAATCTGTTCCATATCTACAGTATCCGCACCGATCGCCTGAGCCATAACAATGCCGTCGCCCGTCATGCCCGGAGCATTAGTGCAGACAAAGCCTTCATAATCCGGCTTGTACTGTAAAACCATTTCGGTATTGGCTGCGAAACCGCCGGTTGCCAAAACAACCGCTTTGCCGGTATAGGTTGTTTCTCCCGCCTTAACGCCGGTAACCTTTCCGTCGGTTACGACTAATTCTGTCGCTGCCGTTTCCATGACAAACTGAATGCCTTTGCCTTCTGCGGCTTTGGTCAGCTTCGGTACTAAGTAAGAACCAACAGCTACCGTCTTGCCCTCATCATTGACCGGCTTATGAATCCGCTTTACACTGGCACCGCCGAAGCTGCCAACCTGGGACAGATTCGCATCCACAGTCTTCAACCATTCAATACCGTTCTTCGCTTCATTCGCCAGAACTTCAACCAATGCATGATCGTTCAGGTTCTTGCCGCCGACCAGCGTATCCAACATAAACAGTTCTTCTGTATCGAAGTAACCTGTCGGATTAGCCTGGTATTCTTCCCACTGCGCTTCCACAGTGGCAACCAGATCTGCTAAATCCGGATAGCTTTCCTTCGCGCTGGCCAGCATTTTTTCAACACCAGCGCCTTCCGTGAATTCATTCTTATCTTGTTCTGGTGTATTTGCAGCATTCATCCCGCCAGTAGAACGCGTTGTATTGCCACCTGTCATCGCTGCTTTTTCAATAACGATAACCGACTTGCCTGCGTTTGCCGCTTCGATCGCTGCTGTCATGCCCGCTCCGCCGGCGCCTACGACGATAACGTCAGCTTCTGTTGCTGCCGCTTCCGGAGTCGGTGTTGTCTCGTTGCCCTCGGTCTTCGGCGCGCTGGAACAGCCCGTCAGAAGCATCAAGCTGGCAAGAGTAAGAGCAATTAATTTCTTCATTTCATTCTCTCCTTTGCAAATGCTTTTGCGTTCTTAGTATATCAATTTGCACAGGATAATCAAGAAAATTTTCACAAATCTTACACAATTTACTAAATCCTTTTAACATCCCGCTTTTTTTCATAACGAAAAGAGATGAATCATAGATAATTCAGTTATTAATCTTCAATTTTATGATAGCGATTAAAAAAGCAGTTTAGCCCAAGCCGCGCAATGAATATCTGAAACAGGAACCCATCCCAGCTTTTTATAAAAGTGACGGATTTTTTCCACGTCATCACTGAGCAGTATTTTCTGGCGGACCTGTGGGTAGCGGTCGCATAGAGTTTTAAGCAGCAAGGTTCCCCATCCTTGATTCTGATAGTCCGGATCCACGATTAGATCCTGCACATAGAGAATTGTCTCTCCATCTCCCACAGCTCTTACAAACCCCAGCAGCTGATCCTCATGACTTAGCTCCAAAACGCAGAGCGAACGATCAAAAGCCGAGCGAATCCGCTGGGGCTGGCGCGTATATTCTGTCCAGCCAACCGCTTCATATAAGCGTAAAATTTGTTCTTCCCGACCGGACTGCATTGTTTGTATTACCATCGCTGATCCTCCTTGATGACGCTCTGTTTCATTTTATGAAATCGATGTAAGTCTTAGAATATTTTGGATTGGCTGCCTGATCTTCTGTTAGGGATCTTAACCCCCAACAAAATCAGACCGCTTATTGATCTTCATTCCCTGTATCACCTGATTTTCTTCATTCACTTAAACTCAAATCAGCTATGAAACAAAGACAAATCCTATGCTTCATTGACGTCTTTTATCCGGGCGCTTTCCAAAACTGATTTCAGCTGCTGATAATCAGAAAAAAACAAAGACCAGTTCAGCCAGCGGAAAACTTCCCGCCAAATTTCCAAAGGATACAAACCAAGCGGACATTCTGTCAAAATTTCCAACAGGCGTTCACGATAAACCGGCTCTCGCAGATCCGTCAGCTTCTCTGCCTGCACTTCATTCTTCAGAAAGATTAAGATCTGCTCAATTGCACTGTTGATCCCAAACACACACATGTTTCCCACCTGTCTTTCTTTGCTTGTATCATAAAGTAGACTTTTTGCACCAGGCCAAAATACCCCTAAATTACGGGCTTTTTCCAGTAATTCTTATTATATTTCAATCGTCAGGTAAAGTCTACTTTTTCAACCAAAACCTGGAAATGTCATCTGATTTTTTTGCTTAGTAAAAAAAAGATCCGTCAAAATCCGGATCTTCCCACAACAGTTCATTATGAAGTTTTTCAGCCTTGGATGATGATTATTTAACTTCCTGAATATTTCCGCTTTTATCCGCTAAGATAACACTGACATTCAGTTTGTTCTTCAGAACCTTCGGTATCTCGCTCCATTGTTTGCGATAGACCGACGAATCATTGAAAGCTACGCTGTAACGAACAGAGCTGGCTGTATCCTCGCTGATTTCTTTAAGAATCGCATTGATCTTTACCGGCAACGGCTGGCGGCGTCCGCGATGCGTTCCCTGAACTTCGATTATCCAGGTAATATCATCTTTTTCAGCTTGAATCTTATTGGGAAATTCTGTTGTCTGCCAGCCGCGCTCATTAAGCCAGGCCGCCAGAATCCGCCGCAGATCTTCCGTATTCCGGCTGCTTTTCATCATTCGATCCCGCCGTTTCTGTTCCTCACTCTTAGCCGGACGGCCGCGCTTTTTCGGTGGAAACATCACTTCCCGATCCGTCAGGTTGTCGACATAATACCGAACCCGCAGGTGAGAGCCGAAACCGGTTTGTCCTTTCGGACGCTGCAGGATTTCATCACCTTGATATAACAGCTTGTAAATTGCCTGACAACAGGTCGGCATTGTCGCATGTTCCGGCGAAACCTCCTGATGCAGTTCTTTGGAACTAATTTCTATCCATTTCTCCCCTCGATCATGACCCTCCTGCTTCTTCTGCTGAAGTATTCTTAAATAATCGTTGATTCCCGGACCCTTCATCCTTATTCACTCACTTTCTTTACCTTGACGACGTCATTATAGGGGTTGGGGTTTGTCGAAATCCCGCGTAACGTGTCGTTGTATGAAAAATAGTTGATTTATCCGAATTTATCCCCGGAAAATCGCTTATTCTTCCTTTGTTTTTCAGGTAATCCTACATCATTCTTTCAGGTTGTCCGGGATTCTAAAGCTCAAAAACAAAAAAACCGGGTCTTCAAGACCCGGCTTTCATTGCGTATTCCCTAGCTATTTTTTGTCGTCAGACGGCAGATAGAATATCTGTTCACCTTCCTTGGAAAGCATAAAGCTTCCCCGTGCATAGCTTTGTACGTAAGCAGGATCTTCAAGTTTATCCCGCTGCAGTGTCAGATATTTATTTTCTTCCTGAAGGGTTTTCAGCTCTTCTTCCACACGGGAGATCTGCTGCTTCAATTCCATCGTCGTTAAGACTTCCTTCACTACGCCGTAAAGCATAAACAAGGAAAAACAAATGACGACCAAGCTGATGAACTTTGCAAGCATGCTCCGTTTTTTCCGTCCTTTGGGTTTGACGGTTTTCGGCTCATTTCGATTTTCAGCTGTCAAGTTCGATTCCTCCTTCGCCTGCTTTCTTGCGAAAATGATAAAAATTTAGGTGCACTTTTATTATACTTAAAATCCATTTAAACGCAAGTGAAACTCCGGTGAAGTGAAAGGAAGGAGCCTTATTCGTTCACTGCCCGCGCTCCCCATCGGGACACAATTTATAAAACAGCGGACGAAGCGTCTTCCGGTTCAGGGTGTTTTCGTTTTCGCTTCGCCTGCCGTTTTTGTTTTTTCAGCTGCTTTTTTGCCTGCTTTGCCTGATGTTTTTTCTGATGTTTTGCTTTCTGAAGCTGCAGCTTTTCCGCTTTCTTTTTCCGGCGAAGCTCCGAATGCTGTTTCAGGACTGCCTGATTTTTAGCCTTTTGTGTTTTCAGACAGGTCAGCTGCTTTACACCCCAGCGGACGATTCCTTCAAACACAGGGGAAAAGGTCATAGCATAAAATTTCAGATAGATCGCCGCACCCAGCACAAACACCAGAATCAGATACATCTGCGTCTGACCGCCGGTAATCGGCAGCAGTCCGGCATACATGAGCGTGACAAAAACAAAGAAGTAGAGGGTTTCTATAACCCACCTCACAACATGCCGGCGAAAGTGCCATGTCAGCCGATTCATTCCGCTCCAGGTCAAAGCGAACACCCAGCCGCTGAAGAAATGATAAACCAGCGCCTGAAATTGCTGGGGAAGCAGGATCATTTCAACAATTTACCCAGAAACGATTCCTTACCCGGTCCTTTTTTATTCACGATATATTCCAGGCGATCGATCACTCCCCGGATACTAACCTCTCCCCGCTCCGTGTCCAGCTTGCCCAGCGTCAGATCTTTGCCCTGAACCAGCATCCAGCCTTGGCTGGTTTCTAAGAGAAATTCATTGCTGTCAAAGCTGTCGATCTGTTTTACTCCTGTCAGATCCAGGCTTTTCCGGTCTTTCATCACCACGTTATGATATGGATTCGTTTCAAATTTTAAGGGATTGGATAACAGACTTTCACTCATAAGAAAAAACCTCCTGTTCTCTATCACCGTATGAACAGAAGGTTTCGTTTATTCCAGTTCGACGCGTTTTTCCTCAACAACCTCGTACATTGAAGCCGCATCTTCTTTCCGGGTATACTGCGCGGTTTCGGTCACCCTTACCGTCAGCTGCCGCTGGCCGAAAATCACGGTGATCAAATCGCCCACATTGACTTCACTGGCCGGCTTAGCGGTCTTTCCGTTGATCAGCACGCGCTGGTGATCTGCCAGATCTTTTGATACTGTGCGGCGCTTTAAAATCCGGGCCACCTTTAAATACTTGTCCAATCGCATTCCATCACCTCTGGTTTCTATCATACCACAGTTCAACTGTCTTTCAAGCCTGGGACACTTCGCTCATTTCTCATTCTTCCTCATCCAGAAAGAAAATTTCATCCACATGCAGGTCCAGTCTGCGCGCCAATTTCATGGCCAGCTCCAGCGTCGGATTGTATTTGTTGTTTTCAATCGCAATGATGGTCTGCCGTGTCACGCCCATTTCCTGCGCTAAATCTTCCTGGCGCAGCCCAGCCTGCTTTCGCAGCTGTTTGATCCGATTCTGCATCGAATCTACCGCAGCCAGGCTGCACCCAAAGCGAGGATCAGCACGAAGATAACAAAAGCGGTAATACTCATTCCAAGCAGCCTATTCGGTTCATGGTACTCCTCATCGCCCGCAATCATCCGATGTTTGAGCGCAACCTGTGAAAATCCCTGAACGCATACCGCAAGTCCCAGCAGAATCGACGGCCAGGGCTGGTAAGTCCCTGAATTAAACCAAGCTTGACCGCTGTTCCATAACGTCCAGGCACACAAGGCAAGCAAAACGGCTTTGTAACCCAAAGACTCAGAGCGCAGCTGAATGTTTCGTTCCATTTCATCCATTTTCTTCATGATCGTGGCCTCCTTAAAAAGACGCTTTTTCAGCTAAATGTTAAACTCTTTTTACATTTTTATTATAACTCCATGGATCGAAATGTCAAGACTATTTAACATTATTACTCTTCCATTCCTTATCTTAACAGTTCCATGGCAAAATCTTTCTTCCGCCTTTTTATCTAACCTTGAAGCAGAATCGTATTCTTTCTTCCTTTTTATCGGTGCTCATTCTCGCTCTCTGTCCCTTATTCTGTTAAACAAGCTTAAAATTAAGATTCACCTTTCCTTTGAGTTAAACATCGATCCTTGTTTTACAGAATTGCGGCTGTTCATGAATAGATTTTCGGTTTATACTAGTGAAAAGAGGTTATAACAATGCGAAAACTTACAGATGAAGAAGCTCTCACTTATGGAATCCAGCCCATCCATCATCAAATGGATAACGGTGAACAACGGTTTCGCCTGACGCGGGATACCGGCAGCAGCTACATTCTCACGCTCAGTGCCCATCAAAGCGGCTGGCAGTCCAGTCACGTTCACCATCAAAAGCGCGAATTCTACATTGTGGAACAAGGCTGGATTGTCATCGCCTTATGGCAGCAGGAGAAGCTGACGTTTCAGCGCTTGGATCCCGATGACAGTTTTATGCTTCCACCAGGCCTTCCCCACAATGTTTACTTAGCGGCGGATACGGTTGTGCATACGGTTAAATATGGCTGTGTTGATACGGATTGGGAAGCTGTCAGCGCGCTGGATGAGCTTCTGCGTACCGAAACCTTTGATGGAAAGACATTTTTAACCCGTTAAATTATTCTTGGTTTCCACGTTTACGATTCTCTGCCGATGATTGGCATTCATTCTGATCGAGCATGATCTTTCCTGCATTCCTATTTCCTAAAGCAAAAACAGATGTTCTGCGCTCGATCCTGAACGCGGCTCATCTGTTTTTTCTTGTTCTTCAATACCCATTTCAAAAATAGCTCTTCTGTCTTATCGTGATGGATTCATCAGTGTTCGTGATTGCGGATCAGCAGCCGGCTGAAGGCCTGCGCAATATCCAGATGCTGCGGCTGCAGCGGGGAATCCTCCTCCAGTACGACGAAGGCTCCCAGCCAATCTCCATATACTGCAACCGGAAAGATCGTGCCTTTCATCGTATCCGGCTTAGCCGCAAACAACCGTACCTGATCAAACGGACGAACATGGTACGCTTTGACACATTCCTGAAACTCCACGGACAGTGACTGGCTGCGCCAATCATCCAGCTTCGTCTGTCCAACGCATAAAATCTGATCATCCTCTACGAATAAGACCGGATGTTCCGTTACTTCCTGCAGCGTTTGACACATCCGTGTGATCGCTTCCGTTTCATCGCTCAAAACAGAAAACTTTTTCAATACGATCTCAGAATCCTCATTGACGAAAAATTCGATTGAATCGCCTTCCTTGAGCTTATATATTTTACGGATTTCCTTCGGGATGACTAAACGCCCTAAGTCATCCAGTCTTCTAACTATACCTGTTGCTTTCATGCCGACTCTCCTTTACGTACAAATAGTATGGGACAACCGGCTCCGGATTATTCTATGAAACTTCCAGTTTCTTACTTTGATCCAAGACTTCGATGGCTAAGGCTAATTCATTGCCTTTTTTCGGAAGACGAACAATAATTCGTCCCTGCACATAACGCAGCTGGATATCTTTGGATATTGTTGTGAACGTTTCAAATAATTTTACACCGTCGATATGATCGGAAAAGGCTTTGGAGAAAACGATTTCCATCTGATTTTTCACGTCCCGGAAGGAATCCACCCGCGGTTCGTTCAACAGAATGTCCAATCGTTTCTTCTCGAACAACAGACCGACGGATTTCGGCATTTTTCCAAAATAATCCTGCGTTTCTTCCTTGAGTGCGATTAACTGATCTTCATCCTGGGCGGCGTCAATCCTTTGATATAGTGATATTTTCTCAAAATCCAACGGAGCAAACTGCTTTGGAATATAGCCGTCAACCTGAACCTGAGAGCGGACAGGTTCTTTGACTTCGGGTTTGACTTCGCCCTTTTTCTCAGCGATCGCTTCCTGAAGCATCTCAATATACATATCGATGCCGACAGTATCAATAAATCCGGACTGACTGGGGCCTAGTAAATCCCCTGCGCCGCGGATCGTCAAATCGCGCATCGCAATCTTATAGCCGCTGCCCAGTTCAGTAAATTCTTTGATCGCCTGCAGGCGCTTCTGGGCAATCTCATTGACCTGCTTGCGCGGACGGACCATCAGGTAAGCATACGCAACCCGATCGCTGCGGCCGACCCGGCCTTTGATCTGATACAGCTGCGCCAAACCGAAGGTATCCGCATTTTCAATCAGGATCGTATTGGCATTGGGAATATCGATGCCTGTTTCTATGATCGTCGTACAGATCAGCACATTCACTTCATTGTCAGTAAACTGCATCATGACTTCTTCAATTTCATCGCGGCTCATCTTTCCATGAGCCACGGCAATTTCCGCTTCCGGAACATCCTGTTTGATCTGGCGGGCAACATTGTAAATCTCCTGAATGTTATTGAAAAGATAGAAAACCTGTCCCTGACGGGCCAGCTCCCGTTCGATCACTTCCTTGACCAGCGCGCGGTTTTTCTCAATCACATACGTCTGCACTGGCATACGGTTGCTCGGCGGCGTTTCCAGCTGAGATAAAGAACGGATGCCGATCAAGGACATCTGCAGCGTACGCGGAATCGGCGTAGCGGAGAGTGAAAGGACATCCACAGATTCCTTCATTTCCTTAATTTTTTCTTTGTGTTCGACTCCGAAGCGTTGTTCTTCGTCGATGACCAGCAGGCCGAGATCATGAAACTGCACGTCTTTGGACAAGATGCGATGGGTGCCGATGATCATGTCAACCTTGCCTTCCTTCAGCTCGCGCAGGATTTCCTTTTGTTTGGATTCCACGACAAAGCGGTTCAGCACTTCCACACGGATCGGGAAGTTCTCGAAGCGCTTCATCGCCGTGGCGGTATGCTGCAGGGAGAGGATCGTGGTCGGGCACAGGAAAGCGACTTGCTTGCCTTCGGTAATCGCCTTGAACGCTGCTCTTAATGCAACTTCAGTCTTGCCGAACCCCACATCGCCGCACAACAGCCGATCCATCGGTTTCGGCTGCATCATATCCTTTTTGACTTCCTGTACCGCCAACGCCTGATCGGGAGTCAGTTCATATTCAAAGTCATCTTCGAATTCCTGCTGCAGCACCGAGTCCGGACCATAGGCATAACCGATGTTCTCTTCACGCTGGGAATACAGCTTCACCAGGCGGTCAGCAATCTCGTTGACATTCTCTTTTAAGCGCTGTTTGGTCTTTTCCCAATCGTGACTGCCCAGCTTATTCAGCTTCGGCACCACGCCTTCACGGGAAACAAATTTGCGGACCAGGCGGAATTGTTCCAGCGGCACCAACAGTTCGTCATTGCCCTTGTAGACAACGCGCAGGAAATCCTTATGCACGCCGTTGAACTCCCGCGTCACAATCCCCAGATACTGGCCTACGCCATGTTGGGAATGCACGATGAAATCGCCGGGCTGCAGATCCTGATAACTGTTCAGCGCCTCGGCTTCCTTAAACTTGGAAGCATACCGTCCCAGCTTTGTTTTTTTCTTAAATAGTTCGTGCGAGGTGTAAACGATCAGATTTTCTTTTAATGCTTCAAAGCCTTCATCGAGCGCTTGCGAAATTAGCACCAGGCCTTCCTCATGCGGCTGGGTGTCATTGATCAGAAACGGAATTTCCTTTCCCTTGAGGATCGGTACAATTTCTTTCAGCTCATGGTCCTGCAGGAAAAAATACATCTGCCGGCCGCGGCCTTCTTTCAAAGCAATTTCCAGCTTCATCGGCAGCGTTTCATTCGGCAGGGCGACTTCCCGGATCATCGCATGCGGGACTTTGCGCAGTGAATCGAAAGTATCGATTTCGGTGACTTTCCGGCCGGACAGCACAGTATTGAGCTCATGCTGGACACTGAAGCGCGGCAGCATTTTCAACTCCTGCGCCATTTCCTGAATGTAGGACGTGGTTTCCTCTGTCAGCTGATGCAGATGGGTCTTAATCTGATCTGGATGGGACAGAAAGACCTGGGCCTGCGGGCAATAATCGATTAAAGAGCGATTGTCATCGAGATAGCTTAAATACGGATACAGCCGGCTTTCCCTTAAGTGTGCCCGCATGGTTTCCATATCCAGATCCACAATCCCCTCGATCTGTTCATATTCACCATGGGTATAACGACTTTTCAGCGATTCCAGATGATGGTGTACGCGCTGATCGATCAAAGCGATCTGATCATCGTCCAAAAGCAGATCGGAAGCCGGAACAATTTCCGCTTCGCTCAGCACCTGTACTGTGCGCTGCGTCGCAATATCAAAGGTACGGATACTGTCGATTTCCGTATCAAAAAACTCAATCCGCACCGGAGCATCGCTGTTGATTGAATAGATGTCGATAATTCCGCCGCGGCTGGCAAAACACAGCGGCTGATCCACCCGTGCGGTCTGTTGGTAGCCCGCCGCGATCAGGGTGCGCTTCAGATCGTTCATCGACACTTCCATACCGGTTTTTAAAAGGATCGTGCACAGCTTAAACTGGGCTGGAGAGGGCAGGTAGCGAACCAGGGCTGAAGCATGAGTCACACAGATCAGCTGATCCTCGTTCAATAAACGATTTAGCGTTTCTACCTTTTCCGCCGTAGCTTCAGGAGACGCGGCAATGGCCTCTACCCGCAGTGATTCCTCCACGCTGAAAAGCGCGCAGACCTGTGGGGAAAGCAGGGATTTCAGCTTTTCCGCCAGACGCTGAGCGGTATAGAGATTATTTTTTATGATCAGCATCGGCCTTGGATTCTGCGCATAGCTGGCTGCCAGAATCAGCGCTTCCTCGGTTAAGGAAGAAGCGGAAAGAAAGGCTTCCTGCCGCGTGCAGGCTGCAACGGCTGGGTTGTGGGCCAGCCGCCCTAACAGGAAGTTCATCGGCTGCGGTTGAAGCGGTTCATGACTTCGCTGATCGGCATCGTCATGCTTGCCTTGGCCGCTTCCGCCGCGTGGTTGATCGCCGCCTGATAGTCCTCCCGCTGCTCCGCCGGAACTTTGCCCAGCACATAATCGACGATCGGAATCAGCGGATTTTTATCAATTCCTACCCGAATCCGGGCAATTTCTTGGGTATGCAGATGATCGATGATGTTTTTCATGCCCTTCTGACCGCCGGCACTGCCGGAAGTCCGGATGCGGATCTTACCAACGGGCAGATCCAGGTCATCATGAATGACGAGAATTTGGTCGACCGGGATTTTATAAAACTGAACAGCCTGAATGACCGCTTCCCCGGAATTGTTCATATAGGTCTGCGGTTTCATTAACAGAATTGTTTCCTGTCCGCAGCGTACAGTTGTGATCAGAGCGTTGAATTTGGATTGACTGATTCCTGTGTTTAACAGATCCGCCAACCGATCCAGCACATCAAAGCCCGCGTTGTGACGGGTATGTTCATATTCTCTACCGGGATTGCCTAATCCAACAATTAATTTCATAAAGCCTTCCTCCTGTCTTTATGGGTGATCTGCAGCCTTTTTGTAAACCAGCGAAGAAAACCTGCTTCGGCTTCTTCTGGGGCTGCAAGACGCAAAATGACCGGATTTCCTTCAATCCCGGCCTTTTCATGCCTGATCATTATAACAGAATTCTTCCCGCTTGTCCTGACTGAGAGTCGGATTTTTCCGACTTTCTTTTTCCTATTCTGACATGTAGAAAAACACTCAGGACTATCGGCTTTCATTTTTTTTCTACATTCTCAAGCGTCTGTTCACGTCGGATCTGGGTCGCGGTTTTTCCGGTTTGTTGCTTCAGCATCTTGCAAAAATAAGAAGCAGAACAGAAATTTCTTTCTTCAGCAATTTCCGTAATCGTTTTGCGTGTTGTTCTCAACAGCGTCACAGCCCGGTTGATTGTTGCTTTTTGTTTTAATTCAGTAAATGTTGCCTGGAATTCATCTTTGAGAATTCATTCTGTCTAACGCACGCTCAGCTGCAGACGGTCGGCCAGCGCAGGCAGTGTCAGATTCTCACTGTCAAAGAGAAAAGCATTCTCGATGTTGATTTTTCGATAATCATCCTGAACTGAATTCCGACTCTCACTCTGCTGCCAATCCGGGCCTTATATCCGGCTGCGTGTTACCCCTGTCTTCAATCGGGATCTAATCCGTATTGAAGATCCGTTTATCTGGAAAGAGCAGGACTTGTACCCCATGATTGCCAAGGATATGCGCGGCGATGTATGCGGCCAGAAACATGGCGGTATGCATGCAATTTCTCCCGATGGGATCCATTGGGAAGTAATTCCTAGTGAATTAGCCTATACCCGAAGGCTTCATTGGGATGATGGGAAAACGGAACTGATGGGTTTGCTGGAAAGACCGTTCCTCTTGTTTGAGAATGGAAAGCCGGCGCATGCTTTCTTCGGTACCAGCAATGGCACATAGGGCTTTATTGATGCCACAGATACTTAGACAGTCTGAATTCCCTTAAAGCAGGAAAAAAACTAATCCATCATATCATCATACCGGCCTTTGTCCGATGAAAAGAAGCAATTCTGGAAAAAGACAAAGGCCGGTATTTTTCTTTTTCCCTTCCGCTTTTTCAGAAAGAACATTCAGATTTTGTGACCTTATCTGTCCAACTCAATGCATTCGATGGCTTTCCCTTCTGACGATTCAATATCAGACTGATCTTCATATCAAAAATACTGAAAATCAATTAAAATATAAGTAGTAAGAGAAAACTTATCTTTAGAAGATGACTTTAATAAGAAGAAAAGGAGGAAAGCCGAGCTTATGGTGAAGATTTCGGAAGAAACATAAAATAATATTTTCAGCTTATTCACTTATTTAAACCAGCTTCAAAGAAAAGAAGAACTGGAACAATCCTTGTTGTTAGCTGAACATAAAAACGGTCTGATTGTGATTCCTAAAAACAAAATTATTTCCTGGCAGAAAAAAGTCAATTTGGATTATGCAGCGCTTAAAAGTGAATTGGATATTCTCAACGAAAAGATCTGTCCGATAAGTGTTGATCAGCAGAAGGTTATTGTTAAAAGTTTTGTTGAAGAAATGATCAAGTTGAAGGACAGAGAGTTTATCCAGAAAACATTCTTGCTTTATTTATGTTACGAATTCAAAGAAAGCCTGACTGCGTATGAACAGACCTTATCTAAAAGTTATGATACACGGGCTGTCGAGTCACAAATTCAACTGTCCAACCGGTTAACGGGATCTTATCATTATACGGCCAGCGTAGAAATCGCTTATGATTTAGATCAATTAAAAGACCTATCCATTTCAGCGCAAAAGCTGCATAGTCAAGTTAGAACCTACATTGAAAAATGGAGTAATTTAAAAAATTGGTATACCGACAATTTGTTGAACAAAGAATTGAAAGGTTTTGCGAACTTAAAGATCCAATCCGCTAATTTTGATTTTCGTGTAGACCATGAGATCTCTGTTTCCAACACACTCTTAAACAGCTTGGATGCTTTTATTCCAGCCTATCTGGAAACATTGATCCGCTGCATAGAAAAGACTGGAACACAATGGTGATTTCCACCTGCTTCCAGTCTTTTTTCATTTTCTAAATCTTAGTTTTATGCTTCATCCTTGGTTTCCGGTTCATCCTCCGCTTTGGACCAGACCTGTGACTGGCTGATTTCATGGATACCCAGATCTCTTAAAATATTAGCGCCCATTTCTGTTGACGCCCAATTGCTCACCGGTTTTTCCACACGCTGAGCCAGCTCTTCATCCTTGCGTGCCTGCGCAATTCCAGCTAAGAAGGCCGCCGCGATATTGCGGTAAATATCCAGCATCTGCCGTGAACACTTCATCTTTTTGATCAGACCCTGCGCCAAATCCATGAACACCGCTTCACCGCAGTCTCCTTGTTTTGTATACCAGGCCCAACTCGCCGTATACAATTGATAAAACAGCTGATCCTGGAAGTAATCTTCTTTTTCCAGCACCTTCTCATGCAGACGATTCAGCAATTCCTCATTGTTCTGACTGTACGCCTTAAAGCTGCAGGCAAAACACAGGTAATAAAAACTATCTTCATTCAGCCCAATCTTATTGCGGCGCCGATTCTTGGGATCGATAATGATTTTACTCAGATCAATCCGTTCAAGACAAGCTTCAATTTCAGGCAGATCATGCTGATATTTAATCAGTCCCCACAATTTCAGAATTTCACCTTTGGCTGCAAATTCCGGATCCTGAATCGAATCGATAAACTGATCAATAGCAGGGAAAAACAGCGATTCATCACTGATTTGATCCACACAGGCAATCAGTTTTTTCATTTTTTTAGAACGCTTAAGCAACGTCAGCAGGGAAATCAACATGCCCGCTGAGATCGCAAAGCAGACAATCGTAATTAACAGACTCATAAAAAAGTCACCTCTTCGGTGACATTATACCTGATTTGGCTCAGGAAAAAAAGCATTGCTCGTATTCGTTTATTCGCCAAGCTTGCCGAAGAAGGTCAGCGCGATCAATCCGCTGATCCCCACCAGACAGTAAATAATCCGGCTGAACAAGGTGCCTGCGCCAAACAGGAACGATACCAGGTTAAATTCAAAAGCGCCGACCAAACCCCAGTTAACAGCGCCGATGACAACCAGAAGCAAAGCGATTCCGTTGATTATTTTCATATCATCGATCCTCCTGCTCGTTAGTATGTCCAGTCTGATTATTTTTATAACTAGGAATGAAATCAGGAAGAACTATTTTCTGATCCCGGTTTCAGCGCCTCTTCCTGTTCGGACAGTTAATAATCCTCCAGCACTTGAATTTCAAATCCAGCAAAATAAAAAGATTCCCACTTTTGAAATGTGAGAATCCATGTTGATTTATTCCACTTCTAATTTCTTTTCAAGGACAAAGTAGATCACGCCGTAGAACAGAGCGCATGTCAATAACGTAAACATGATTTCCAGCGCGATGACACCATTTCCTGAAAGATTCTGCGTCATATAGTGTAGCGGACCTGACAAGCTGTCGCGAATTAAGCCCATGATCATGGAAATCACAAAGAACAAGGCAACTGAAATCGCCGTTTTATGCCGCGGTGTAAATCTTGTCTGCGGCAGGGTGATGACCATATATACATACAGGATCATTTCAGCCATCCCCGATAAAATTAAAGCCAATGAGAGAAAGAGTGTAATCAGGTCGGAAAGATCGATATGAATCATGGAGAATAATCGCATCCATTCTGACCAGCTTGGCAAATCCATGCCTATCAGAATGCCGGCTACCAAAACCATCAAAGTATAACCCAGCATTAAGACAAATCCGGCAATGATGATCCACAGAATATCGGCCAAAACCTTGCTCAGGATCAGCTGATGAGTTGTAACGGGCAGCGTCAGAGTCAGATATCCCGGACGTTTAAACATGGAATTGCGGTAATTCAGCGCAATATTGATCGCCGTACTGATGATAATCGCCATCGTCATCATGGTAACCGCCAAGACAGCAATAACGCCAAGCACGCTCATATTCGATTCAACAACCATATTTGCCTGACTTGCAAACATCTGATCTTTAAACAAGATCGGCGACAGGACGCAGGCAGCGATGAAAATAAGATAGATAATTCCATAACTGCGCCATTCATGAATCAGTTCATATTTTAAAAGCTTTAGCATTTGAAGACCTCCCGGAAAACCTCATCCACTGATTTTCCTGTTTCCGCACGCAGCTGTTCCGCATTCTTATGCATTGCCAGCTCGCCATATTTTAAGAAGATAACGTCATCAAAGATTTTTTCAATATCGCTGATCAAATGGGTCGAGATCAGGACGATGGCATCTTCCGCATAGTTGTTCAGAATGATGTCCAGAATCAATTCCCGAGCTGCAGGATCGACGCCGCCGATCGGTTCGTCGAGAATATAAATTCTTGCTTTCCGGCTCATGACCAGACATAACTGAAATTTTTCCTTCATGCCTTTGGACATGGACTTAATCCGCATATTCGGATTCAGATCAAGCCGCTTCATCAGCAGCAGAGCTTTGGCGATATCGAAATCCGCATACAAATCTTCAAAAATCTTAAGCGCGTCGTTGGCTTTCATCCAATCGCTGAAATAGTTGTCGTCCGGAAGGTAAGAAATAATACTTTTGGTATACGCGTCCGGTTTATGTCCGTCAATCAAGATTTCCCCGCTGTAATCACGAAGCAAGCCGTTCATGATTTTAATCAAGGTCGTCTTGCCGCTGCCGTTCGGTCCTAAAAGACCGATGATCTGACCTGGAACCATATCCAGATCGACATTTTTCAGTGCCGTTGTTTGACTGTATGATTTCGTCAAACCGCGAATCTGAATTAAAGGTTTAGTGCTCTCCGTTGTCATTGTCCCTCTCCTTTACATAATAAGCCGTCTGAGCAAGAATCTCTTCCCCCTCAAACCCCAGATTTTCCATTTCTTTCACATAGCGGCTGATGCATGTAGTCGCCATCTGCTCGCGAACCAAGCCGATCAGTTCCTCATTTTCACTGATGAAACGACCTGCCGTCCGTTCACTTTTCAATAAACCTTCTCGTTCCAGCTCCGATAACGAACGCTGAACTGTATTCGGATTAACACCGAAGTGCAAGGCTAAATCTCGAACGGAATCGACCCGATCTCCAGGTTTTAACCGTCCGGATACGATCTCTTTTTTGATATAGTCCATAACCTGAATATAAATCGGAAGGTTAGAATCAAAATCGATTGCCATAGGTTTCTCCTCTCTGTATTAGTACACTAATACATTAACACTTGGATTGATTTCTGTCAATCCTCTTTTTCTAAAATTTTGAAAATTAAAAAAACAAAGCTTCCACGCCTTGTTTTTGTTTTAATCCGTTTGCTGCCAACCGGCTGATTTCTTTCTATTGCTTCTGGTTATCCTGGTTTTCTCCGGGAACTTGACTTAATCTTCTTTTTCCTTCTTCAAACTGGGCATCCCATCGAGCAATCAGTGCTGCTTCCTCTGGATTCAACATTTTCCGCCAATCTTCATCAGAATCTTGAATGAATAGTGTTTCCAATTCCTGTCTTCGCTCTTTTTTCATCACATATTTCCCTCCGTCATAAAAAGTAGACTATTTGCTTTCGCCCTAATTTTGAGAAAAAACTTTAAAATTTGTGGATTTTTCTGGTTATTTTCATTATAAATCAGTCGTCATAAAAAGACTACTTTTTCTTCCATTTTTTTCTATTCTATGACATCCAGGCAAAACATATAACGTTTATTCAAATCTCTAAAGAAAGATAAAATCAGGCTCAAGAAAACAGTTGAAAATATCACTGGTGATGATAGGCTATAAAGAACCTTGATCACATCTGACTGTGTAAGAAAAAACAGATAGGCTTCATTTTATACTCAGCTTACTTTTATTCTAAGTTAATACGGAGCTTGATTTTTTTATCAAAGGTCAGTTAAAAAGTGTGAAATTCTTAACGTTTCACACTTTATCAATTGATAGACCTTTAGATGCTTGCAAGCTGACGGATATAAGCTTGAATGAAGAAAATGGCTAAGCACTTAAGTTATCTCGTATTGGATTAACTGGGATTATGGAGAATAGTTCTCTTCAAAGGACTTAGAACTTCCTAGATTTTATCTTTTCACCTTGATCAAGATAAATCAGCGATAAAGCAAACGAGCTGCTCCTCGCCGCAGCTTTCTGCGCCAACGCTGCAGCTGAAGTGCTTTCTGATATTGTTTTGGATCACCAATCCAGTCAAACTCTCCCAGAAATTCAATAAAATCACCGCCGAAACTCTTTTTAAAATCATGGATGCCATAATAGGGATCATCCGGATTCAGAGCTCCCGATACGCCCTCAAAATCATAAGTTTTCGCCCCTCTTTGCCAACAATCTTCAATAACTGCGCTGTGCAGAGCGAAGGCCGCGCGGAAGTTTGGCAGAATCTTTTTTGTATACATATTCACGTTATACACATGCTCACCTTGCTGAATAATCAGTTTTGCTCCCAGTTTGATTTCTCCCTGCCCTTGATAATCATGGATTAATTCCGATATTTCCTGATCCAGAGCTGTTATTTGTTTCTGATTTTCTTCTAGGCGCTGCGGATTCACCAACGTTTCACGCTGCTTAATAAGCTCGCTGCGCAGCTTTTTCAGATTCGTTAATGCCTGATCCACATCAGCGCTGACCACGTACAGTCTTGCCTGATTGGGAAAGCATTCCATCAGCTGACGGAAATCCTTCGCTTTTTTCGGCAAAAAATGCAGCTTATGTGCTAATTCACGCTCCGCTTCTACAAGAATTGAAAGATCCTGTTCATCGCTTAATTGTACCTTAACCGCACGCTGAATATTCTTTTTCTGATAAGATGCATAATGCTTTATTTGTCTGCGGATTTTTTCCAACGGCTGATCCAGATTCAGACAATAAGTGAACCGCGACATGCGGTTGCCGCTGTATCCATAGGTATATCCAAGATGTTTATAGCCACAAGTTTCCATCCATGCCGCAACATTTTCATTATTGAATCCGCCGATCTTCACCTGACCATCTTTTTCATGCTCTAACCGCGGAACATTCAATTCCATGCGCAGATAAGCAGCACCCCGCTGTCTGGCAATGCGAGTTAATTCTTTAGCAAAAAAACCCAACGTTTCAGAATTTGTATAATCTAAATTAAAACCATAACAAATATAACCATATTCAATACCGCAAATTTTTTCCCATTGGATCAAAGCCGTGGCGACAATTTGATCCTGTTCATCCCGTGCGGATATTCGCTGGACTTCAATTCCCTGTTTCATACAAAGATCTCCGTAAAAATGGGTTTTTGAATAATGCGGAATTTTTCCTGCCGAAGCAAAGCGATCAAAAGGTTCAGGCTTTTCCTGTTCTATCAGCTTTAACATTTTTTCACCTTCCATCGCCGCACAGCTTTCAACCATGTAATCCCCTGATTGGTCAGAAGGGATAGAACCGGCATGACCGCAATTTCAAATTCTCCGATCATCTCTTCAATCTGAACCGGGAAATTACCTTTGAAAACACTGAGTCCATCATCCAAAGTGCCTTCAACTCCACCCAAATTACAACGGCGAATTCCCATCTTTTGAGCTTTTTCAAACAGTTTCCAATGCGTTAAATATGGGGCGCGGTAGGTCAGATATTCACTGTGTGTTCCAGCATACAGCACTTCCATCTGATCATCCTGAATCAAAGCCAGAAGACCGCACAGCGTCACTTCTGAAGCGCCTTCCTGCATTTTTTCTTCCAGGAACTCCTGTTCGCGATTTAAATTAACAATTTGCTCCTTTTCGTTCTTATTTAATTCATGGGATTTTTCCTGAAGTTCTCTTAACAGTTCAGTGATTTCCCTATGCCGTTGTTTCAAATTCAGACTTGCGGTCATCAAAACGGCTCTTTCTCCATATAAAGACATCAATCGTTTGAAGTATTCCGCACTGCGTAGATGAATTTTTTTACGGTGTTCTGTCAGCTTCATGACTTCCGCAAAATGATTCAGCTGATCTTCTCCTTCGTGAATCATAACTCCACATTTCTCCGCATGCCGAATGCTTCGGCGCGTCTTGGCATTCAATGCCTCCCAACTCATATTTTCCTGCAGCATTACGGCCTGAAAACGCGGCTGTGTCGCTTCCTTTAAGTATAAAGTATATCCCTTATGTTTGCACTTCAATGTACTCAGCAGCTGAATTACATTTCCCTGCTGATGATCACCACGCTCTTCATTGCGTTTGGCATACGGATAAGTTCGATCAATCAGATTTGGATCAAAGCGAATTGTAACCGCATGGCTGCGGCGAGCCAGTTTTTTGAGTTTCGTAAAGAAAAACCGAATCAAAGCTTCATCCTGATAATTCACAATCGGTCCATGCGGGATATAGAATAACTTCAATCCCAACGGCAGCGGCCGAATTAAAATCATGGCATAGGCCCGGATTGTGCCGCCGCGTCGGACGACAACCTGCTTCATTGCCCAGTTTTCTTTTACCTGACTCCAGCAAGTATGCTGAAGCAGATTGTTTTGCGGATGTCCTTCCAGAAAGATTTCGATCTCCTGCGGTTTGGGATGTTCATCAAAAACAAATTCATCTGCAATCATAATCATTCTCTCTTTCTTTCCCTGAACTTCGATCAGTTTGTCAAAATGATCGGATAAGCTTAGAGTCTACACATGTAGTTCTAACATCAGTCTACAATTGTAGCGTTTGTTTGTCAAATCCAATTTTGCTTATCCTCCACTTTTTGTAATGATTTTTATATAAAATCCTGTTTTTAGGTTTTCAAAAAAGAACAGTTGCCCATTCTTTTTTGATTCTATCGTTTCTAATGATTTTTATCATTCCTTATCAATGAAGTTTCTCAAATGTTAAATGTTCTATCAAAGATAAAGATTGTCCATTTATAGGATAATAACCCAAAGTTTGAAGATAATTAATTGACTCTTGAGACAACATCATATCCAGATCATTGACAAGACACACTATTTTATCTTCATTAAATCGATAAATTTCCTCTGCCGAAATTTCCTCTGGCCCATCATAGTCTAAATCTTCTTGACTTAATATCTTGAAAAGATAATAGCCATCACCATAAATACCACCATTGTTATAGTTGCGTATCCTGTCAATTGGCCATTCAATATATTGGAATCCAACACTTTTTGATAATTGATCATAGATCATAAAAACATCGGCTGGAACTATACCGTCTACAATAATCCGTAAATTCATCTGTGGTATTTCATAGCTTGTTTTTTGGCCATCGAAGATAGGGTCAATAATTGACGTGTATATTTCACTCTGGTTATAGATTTCCTTTTTCAATTGGGCTTCTTCTTCAAGACTTTCAAAATGAGATCCTGTTTCACTCAACTTTTGGAGAAGTTCGCGAATAATGCTGGTATAATCTCGATCCAATTTCACTAACCATTGATCAATACTAGCTAGATTGCCTTCATAAAAACATACCGTAATTGGTTCTAAAAAATAATAAGCATCATTGATCAATGCGCCTCCTGGATTAACAATTATCGTAAATAATGGATTCTTCGCGCTGTCCGGATTTTGATGCATCCAAGTACTGATTCCTACTTCGACATATTCACCTTTCAAATTAGAAAAAACATTAAAATAAGTATACTGATTAGGCTGTACCCATGCCCAATTAACTTCTTTAGCAGGCTGAAGATCTTTTGAAATATCTGGAATTGAAATCTTTTCGATATTTCCTTCGATCAAATTGAGTGTAAACTCCCCAATTTGAATTTCTGGTTGCTCATAGCCAATTAAATCGTAAAATGCATACAGCGCATATGGATCATCAGTATAGCTTACCTGCTCTAAATCATTCTTCACATATAACCAGTTTGGGTTTGTCCAAGCTAAATAATCTTGTCCATTATAGTGTATTTTCAAATCAAAATAATTGATTTCCCAGGCATCAAATTCAGTCATAGAATCCATTAAATTCTGCATTACTGCTAAAGCTTGTTTATCTTCACTCTCAAACATCATTTCCGCTGCTTCTTCATTTCTGCTGATCTGAAGTAATTGTTCTTCTGGCTCTGGGGTCTGGGCCTGAGTCTGACAGGCAACCAGCATGGAACCCATTCCCGCACTAAGTAAAATCAGGACTAAGATTACGCTGCCCTTTTTCTTCCGTGAGGAATCAAATAGAGCCTGAATGCGTTTTTTCAGCGGCTTTCCTGATGAAAAACGAGTTGAGAAGGTGGTCATCGGCAAGCGTGTCTGCCGAATCACATCGACAAGCATCCGACCATAGACTGCCCGGACTTCTTTTGGCTGACCTTTTAACAATCGTTGATCACAAGCCATTTCCATATCATTCTCAGCCTGATAGTTCATCAGCCAGACGAAAGGATTAAACCAATGAATTGCCTGTGCCATACTCAATATGACTTTCTTCCATAAATCCTTTTGTTTGAGATGAATCAGCTCATGGGTTAAGATCAGATCCAGATTCTCATGATTGATCAGTTCGGAAGCAATAACGATAGAAGGCTTAATCAAGCCAATTGCCATCGGTGTAGGCGCAGAGCGGCTTGTAATTAAGGCTGGTACTTTTCGGATGCTTAATTTTCGGCACAGACTTTTCAAAAGCTGACCTTGCGGACTTTGCGGCAATATAACCTGTCCGTGAACAAACAGAAGTTTTTTTACGCGATGATAATCTGAAATTAAACGGAAGACAAAGATAAAAATGCCCGCGAACCAAATCCCAGCCAGGATCTGAATCAGTGAAATTGTCAATCCGGAAGAATCAACAACAGGTTCCCGATTTGACGAAGGCTGTTCGTAAACAGGTCTTGGGTTTGACAAGGGAGCGGGTGCTTCTGATTCAGAAGGCTGTTCAGAGTTTTCAACAATCGGTGAAATAAAGGTGTGGGGCTGGACAACCGCCTGGGGTACAGGGATCGTAATGGCCGGTACAGGCAGTGGCAGAATCATTCGCAGTGCAATCGCAAGCCATGCCAGAACCGTTACTGAAGCTTGATATCGCTGATGCATTACTTTTGAAAACAGAAACAGAATCAGGATGAGAAAAGACATCGAAAACGAAACTTCAATCACCTGACTCAACAACTCAGTCATACCGATTTTCTTCCTTTTGGATCATGGCTTCCAGTTCCTGCAGATCTGCTTCTGTCAGACTTTCATTTTTTACCAGTGTCATGAATAAACTGCGTACAGATTTTCGATGAAAACGTTCAAAAAACCGAACGGTTTCCTGATCACGATATTCCTCCTCACTGATCAGCGGGACATAGGTCTTTAACCGTCCCTCTTTCATCACCTTAACGTATCCCTTTTCTTCCAGACGGGCTAATAAGGCCTGAATTGTGGACATCGTCCAATCACGATCGATGTGACGAGCAATTTCGGCGGTTTTTACAGGAATCTCACAATGCCAGATTGCAGTCATGACTTCCAATTCCGTATCCGGAAGTTTTTTTCTTTATTCATTCTTATCACCTCTACATTTGTCAATTTAATCATATCTTTACTCTTGACAATTGTCAATATTAATTCAGGCTTCCTTTTTGTTAAGAAAGGAGAACGCTGAAAACAATCAACCTACAAAAAAACTCTGCGGAAACAAGATCTTTTCTGCAGAGTCTAAACTTTTAATGGGTTGTTGGATTCACATGAATCATAATATGTTTGATGTCTGTAAACATGGCTTCGACCTGGTCATGAACCTGTTCCGCGATCGCATGACTTTCACGCAGAGGCATATCCCCATCCACTTTAATTTCCAGATCAATGTAAACCTTATTTCCAAACATCCGTGTGTGAAGGACATCGACACCGAGGACATCCGGCTGACTTTCAATAAATTCGCGTAATTCTGACTCATACACTTCATCACAGGAAGTATCAAGCATCTTTGTAAGCGCGTCTTTCAGAATATCATAAGAAACCTTCAAGATGAACAGACAGATTACCACGCTGGCTGCACTGTCCAGCACAGGATAACCCAACATCGCACCCGCAATTCCGATCAGCGATCCAACCGAAGAAAAGGCGTCAGACCGATGATGCCAGGCATCCGCCATAAACGCGTTGGAATTGATTTGTTTAGCATAATACCGCGTATACCAGAACATGGCTTCTTTGCCTATGATGGAGATTATCGCAGCCAGAAGGGCAATTCCACCTGGAACAGCCAAGGTATCATAATGTCCTGCAGCAATATTCTTCAGTCCTGCAGCCCCGACGCCAAGACCGGTCATCAATAATAAAATTCCCAGAATCAAAGAAGCGACACATTCAAAACGTTCATGACCATAGGGATGTGATTTATCGGCTTCCTTCTTTGAAAGCTTAACGCCAAAATAAGCAATAACGGTAGTCAGCACATCCGAAAAGGAGTGGATCGCGTCGGAAATCATCGCGCTGGAATGACCGAAGAATCCGGCAATAAATTTAATTCCGGATAACACCGTATTTCCAACGATACTGACTAGAGATAAGTTTCTGATAATCTGATTTTCATCCAGCCTGCGCTGTTTTGAATTTGTCGGCTGAGCTTTTTGGTTGGTTGTCATAAAAGAATCCTCCTAAATTCCGCAAATGCGGCAGTAATGAGTTCTCTTATCAGCACGTCATCGGAGATAGAATATTCCACAAACAGATATAAAAAACGCACCTGTGGAACATACAACTGTCCCACAGATGCGCAAGGTTACGCTCTGCTGCCACTCTTGATGGCCCGGCCCCATGACCTCAACGGTTCATCGCCTGCTCAGTTTGTACTGTTGATCTCGCATTCCTAATCGAATGTAATGCAGTGCAAAGAGTTATTTCATACTACTTTATATTTATGCCGTTGTCAAGAAATTTGTGAAACGCTTTTTCACCCTTCTTCTCACTTTTTCCCATTAGAAAATTCTGATTGCCTTTCGATCAGATAAAGCCGTTTTTTCTCTCGCCAACACGATTTTGAAAGAGCCAAAAAAAACGGTATGACCTTCGCCACACCGATTCTTCATCATTTAAATTTTAATTGCTACAAACCATTTTTCCCGTTTTAGGAAATAAGCTTTATTTCTTATTCGGCGTTTTAGTACGATCGTACATAATTTTCAGATGCCGCCGGCTGCCTTCGCCTTCGCTCTCTGTTTTAATGTACGGCCAATCCGCCAAATACTGATGGATTACCTTGCGTTCATCATTCGGCATTGGATCTAACGAGGCATCGACTTTCGTCCGCTGCACCGTTTTTGCGATCCGTCCGGCGATAGACTTCACTTTTTCATACCGTTCTTCTTTGTAATGATTGATATCAATCATAATTGAGAAACGCTTGCGGAAAGCTGAATTGACAGCGCCGCGGACAACAGTATTTAAAGCCTGAAGCGTCTGACCATTCTTGCCGATAATCACAGCGTTATTCTCCGCATTTAACATGATGCGGTAACCGCCGTCTTCATCAAAGATTTCGATCTCGACATCCTGATTCAAGCCGGTAAAGAACTCACCGATATAATTGAAGAGAAACTCTTTAACATCACAGGAAGCATAAACCTCAGCAGTAACTGAAGCTCCGATTCCCAGGAATCCTTGTTTTTCTTCGGTAACGAAATAAGTCAGTTCCTCAACGGACACACCCTTTTCTTTCGCTGCGGCATTCAGTACGTCATTTAATGTTTTTCCTGTGTATTTCTTCATAAAGTCCCTTCTTACGATTTTTTATCGATATAGATTAACTGAACGAACAAAGTCTTGAAGATCATAACCAGAGATGAAACAGCCCAGTAAATCGTCATGGCTGCCGGCCAGTTGATCGAGATGACAAGGATGAACACCATCATGTAGATCATCATGTTGCCGCCTGGCTGTTTGGTCTTCTCATATTTTCTATGGTGCGCTGCTGCTTCTTTTTTCGCTTTCTGCGTCGCCAAGAACTGCGGCAGCATCATAGAACCGATCTGGCAAAGGGCCATGAAGACGAAGATCACCAAATACAGCCACTGTCCCGACATAATTCCATGCAGCGGTGTTTCTTTCAGACTCAAGCCCCACATCGTACCATTGACGACGGTTTCTGCCCGCTGGACGGACAAATAGATCGCCATGATGATCGGCAGCTGAATGAAGGAAGAAATAATGGCTCCAAATGGATTGATTCCGTTGTCTTTGTATAAACGCTGCAGTTCCTGAGCCTGAGCCATCTGCGAACGTTCATCGGTCTTGCCTTCATACTTTTTCTGAATTCGATTCATTTCCGGCTGGATAACCTGCATCTTCTGCGTCATCACTGTCGATTTGATTGTGAAGATCAAAGTGATGATATGAACTAACAGAGTAACAACGGAAATGGACAGAGCCACTCCGACATACGGCGTCAGGAAGTTGATTAACTTGGATAATGGGAAAACGAAGAAAGCACTGAACCAGTTCTCGTTAGCCATCATGTACTTAAACGTCGTATCTGATGTGATTTGAATAACTTCTTTTGTTTCTGGATCTACCGGAGCCGTACATCCGCTGGCAAGAAATAGCAGCGCGACGAAGACCAGCAGCAGAAGCAGCTGTTTTTTACGATTTTTCATTGAACTCTCCTTAACTGAATAATCATGCGTACTTCTTTATTTTAACTTTTTTAATAAGGCTTTCCAAGTCTTTTTTGTTGTCTGAATAACTTTGTTCCAGAAACTTTTTCCTGACAATCAGGATTCCGTCAAAATTTTCATTAAAATCATAAATTTCCTGGAACATCATACGCACTTGACGCTTGGTTTTGTTTCTGACCACGGCATTGCCCAACTTTTTGCCGACGGAGATGCCAATCCGGCTTTGGTCCTCTTTCCGGGCTTTGACATACAGCACCAGCGAAGGACAGCTGACAAATTTCCGATGCTCAATAATCGTTTGAAATTCATCCGCTTTTTTAACCCGATATTTTTTCTTCATCTTGATTTATTAAAAAAGCCACCTGTGGGTGACTATTTTATGCCGACAAGATCTTTCTGCCTTTAGCACGACGGCGGGCTAAAACTTTGCGTCCTCCGACCGTTTTCATGCGGGCTCTGAAACCGTGGACTTTTTGGTGTTTTCTTTTGCTCGGTTGATAAGTTCTTTTCATATTAAAGAGCCACCTCCAGTTCTTTTTATACAATAATGAGCAATTGCTGGTACATTATACAATAGTTTTTCTGTAAAAGTCAACTAAACTCCCTCGACTTCGATGCTGGATTTCTGCTTTTTTGAAAAAATGAAAGAACTTTTCAGTCTTTTTTGAGTTTTTACGTTTTTTTCTATCGTATTTCAATCTCTGAACGAGAAGACTGTATATTGAAACAGGCTTGCTGTCAGCGAAAAAATATTTTTCATTTTCATGCAGCTTAACACGAGTTTATTATTTATTGAACTATCTCTGCTTCTTCCTTCAGAACATTTCCACACAAAGATTTCAAAGCTAAAAAAAGTCCCTGATCAAAATTTACAATCAGGAATTTTTTATTTGGAGATTCAATTTTCTTTAATTCAGCGAATCAATCCGTATTCTTTCATCGCCTTCGCAATTCCGTCCTGATCGATACGGGCTGTTACTTTTTCCACCAGCGGTTTTAATGACATCGTGCCATTGCCCATCAAAACACTGTGCGGAACATGCTTCAGCATTGGCAGATCATTGGTGCTGTCGCCGAACACATAACAATCCTGCAGTTCTACATTGTATTTCTGCCGAACCACATCAATGGCAGTCGCTTTGCTGCAGGCCTGCGGAACAATCTCCGCAAATCCATTGAAGCGGTCGATAAACTCAAAATGCATTTCTGTTAAAAACTGACGGAATTCTTCAAGGTTGCTGTGGTCATCATAAGCGATGCAGAATTTAACAAATTCAGACTCATGATCAATCCACGGCACAATGTTGTTAAAACCTTCGCTGCTCAGAATTTCCATTGATTTCACAAATCCATTTTTTACATGACCCAGACTGACATAACAAGTCGGCGTGTTTTCTCCGAATAAATCAATTTCGCAGACATCGGCTTTTTCCTTGATCTTCTGGCAAACAGCCTGTGGGATCTGATGACGGTACAACGCTTTTCCCTGAACCATAATTTCAGTGCCGCAGCCGCAGCAGTAACCATCAAAATTCAATTCTTTGATCCTATCTGAAACATGGGAATACGGACGGCCTGTATTGATAAACACGACGCTGCCGTTACGGCGAGCTTCGTGAAGCGCTTCAATCGTACTTTGCGGAATCTGATGGGTGTGTTCATCCACCAAAGTTCCATCGATATCAAAAAAGAGACATTTTTTCTTCATAGATCCTCCTTCATCTTCCTTTTCAGCCTTAAAACAGCCCCATTATAGAAGATGAAATGAGAAAAGAAAAGCCTAATCCTGCAAATTGTAATATTCTTCGACAGTTAAACCGCTTTCAAAGATTTTTTGAGCTTCTTCTGTTCCAAAATAGCGATAATGCCAAGGTTCAAAGATATATCCGGTAATCTCCTCTTTGCCTTCCGGATAGCGCAGAATGAAGCCGTATTTCCAGGCGTTTTCTTTCAGCCAGACGCCCTCATCCGTATCCTTGAAGCAGCCTTTGAGATAACAGTTGCCGCTGGTTCCGGATAAATCCGCTGCCAGTCCGGTCTGATGTTCGCTCTGACCCGGCTTGGCTGAATAACGGTTGGCTTCTTCCTCGCCATCGCGGGCAACATAGTTGTTGTATAAGGTTTTCTGATAATCATAAGAGCGATAGCCGCTGCCGATCATCAGTGAAATACCGTCTTCTTTAGCCGCGTCAAACATGATCTTCATCGCCTCGGCTGCTTCCTGACGCATCGTTACAGAAGATTTGGCCAGCGGGACATCCGGCTTGACCAGATCCGCCGGTTCGTAATCTTCCCCTAACGGACGCTGTTTGTTAACGATCAGGTTAATGCTGTCAAGACTGGTCAGATCCGGAACTTCCATCACGATATCTCCCTCATTTCCATCATTATTGGAAGCTGGGGTTTCCTCCGGCTCGGCAGTAGGCTGGGCTGTTTCCTGGGATTGAGGGGTTTCGGTTGGATTCAGATTGTCTTCATTGGGTGTTTTTGCTTTCTTTCCGCACCCGCCGACGCTGACGATCAGCAGGAAGGCAATCAACATCTTGGTCATTTTTAACATTTGCTCATCTCCTGTTCTTCCCGGTTTTTTTCCTGGATCATCCGCAGCGCTTCCGCTACGTCATGCACAATATATTTTGCCCGCGCCAGGATTTCCGGGTGACTTTTCTCCATGGCGTAGCTTTCTTCAATCAATTCAAACATTTCCAAATCATTGATAGAATCCCCTAAAACGGCAATCTCATACAACGGTACATGATCCAGCGATGCGACTTTCTGAATTCCGCTGGCCTTGTTGACGCCGGGTTTCATCATTGAATAGCCGTCATGACGGGTCATCACCGGATCATAGCCCAGTCGTGAAGCTTGTTCAGCCAGCTGCTTTAATGTATTCGGCTGATGACAAAGAATGACCAGAGATACAAAAGTCTGCGCCGGTTTGCGCTGAGCCAGCTCCGCCAGCGTCCAGGGCAGAATTTCACGATGATCCGGAACGTTGTCCGGGTCACAGAATTCATCGATATATTCCGACTTGCGGCCGGCAAAGCAATAATCGTTCTGATTGGTTATGCATAACAGTTCGGCGGGCTGATTTTCCAGCAAAGCCTGAAGGTGCCGGGCTTCTTCCAGCGTAAATATACTTTCATAGATCAGTTTCTGACATGCGGTAACGTAAGCTCCGGAATACGCCACGGTATCAAAGCTGAACTGCCGGCCGTAAGTCCGCGGTACAAAGTCAGCGGGTCTGCCGGTGGCTAAGGCAAAGTGAACGCCGGAATTCACCGTGCGGTTAATTTCCCGAAGGTTTTCCACAGAAATCGTGTAATCCCCCTGCTCGTTGTCCTGAACTAATGTTCCGTCAACATCACAAAAGATCAAACGTATCATTTTTTAATCCTCACTTTATCGTAGTGTAATTATACCATCCCGTTAATGTTAAGCAAATCCTAAGATATCCACAGGAAAAACCGCGGCTTCTGTCTGTTCACAGAGTTTTCAGTCTTTTTTCAGCAGTGGAAAATTCTTTATCCACGCCTAATCCGCATTCCACATTAGATAGTTTTCCACAGTTGTGGATAATGGTGGATTATGTCATAAACACTTTTATAAAAGGCTATTTTGATATGGATAAAATCTTGATAACTTCCGAATTCTCCGAATTTATCCCCATTTTCCCCAAAAAAGTTATCCATATCCACTTATCCCCAGTTTATCCACAATAGAAAAGATGTGGATTGTGGTGGATAACTAGGTAAAAATAAACAATAATCACGGATTTAAGGGGAGTTATCCTGTGGAAAACTTTTTTTGGAAGAAAAACATCGTGGAAAAATGCTGACAAATTAGCTAAACTAGTAGTGCTAAGGAAACTTATCCACGAATGGGAGTTGTATAAAAATGACAGTAATGGATTCTTACTTATCCGATATCTGGAAGCGAACCCTGACGCTGATCTTAGAAAAGGGGAAACAGCAGGAAAAACTGGACAATCTGATCTTTAATCAGTTTTTCTCCGATTCCAAGCTGATGGACCTTGATGAAAAGAAAGCGCTGGTTGTCGTGCCCGGATATATCCAACAAACGATTATGATGCAGAACAAAGAGATCGTAGAGGAAGCGATCAGCGAAGTTCAGGAGCGGAAAATCAGCTGCGAAATCATCATGGAAAGTCAGCTGCAGAAAATCCGGCCGCTGGCGGCGAAGAAGAAAGCACCAGCAATTACCGGCTTAAACACAACGAATTTGATTCAGGATTACACCTTTGATAATTTCGTTGTCGGAGGAAGCAATCGGGAAAGCCACTCTGCGGCTCTGGCCTGCGCCTACAATCCAGGTCAGTTCTTCAATCCGCTGTTTATCTACGGCAATTCCGGCTTAGGGAAGACGCATCTGCTCAATGCCATCGGCAACTACGTCAGCGAACACGCACCGGACAAAAAAGTCTACTACACGACCAGCGAAGACTTCGTCAACGCCGTCGTCAATTCCATTAAAAATGGTCAAATTCAGGAATTCAAAGAAGAAATGAATGACCTGGACGTCCTGCTGGTCGATGATATTCAGTTTCTGGCCGGCAAAGAAAAGAGCCATGAAACGTTCTTCTACATCTTTAATGAATTGGTCAACAATAAGAAACAGATCTGCCTGACTTCGGATCGGCATCCTACCGAAATCAAAGGCCTGGAAGAACGTCTGATCAGTCGCTTCTCCTCTGGATTGTCCGTCGGTGTGGATTCACCTGAATTTGAAACATCCGTGGCCATCCTCAAAGTCAAGCTGGAAAAACAAAGCGTTGATCCTTCGATTATTGATGACGATGTTCTGGCTTATATTGCGTCCAACTTCTCACAGGATGTGCGTAAGCTGGAAGGGGCACTAAACCGATTATTGTTCTATTCGATCAATTTCTCCAACAGTACCCGCATCGATTTTAAAACTGCGGTTTCCGCTTTCCGCGGACAGGCGCAGACGATTGACAAAAACGATTTGACCGCTTCTAAAATCATCCGCTGTGTTGCCGATTACTACGGCTTAACAAAACTGCAGCTGGTTTCCAAAACGCGGACTAAGAATATAGCCACAGCCCGCCATATGGCCATGTATCTGTGCCGCAAGCATCTTGACATGCCGTATGTAAAAATTGGCGATGAATTTGGCAAACGTGATCATTCCACTGTGATGAGCGCCTGCGAAAAAGTGGAGAAGGGATTAAAGAACGACGATGTTTACCGCAAGGCTGTCAGCGAATTAGAGAAGCTCATGCAGGTGAATTAGTTAACCACTGCTTTCCACTTTATTTCCGCCGTCAAAAGTGATAAAATAAACCTGTATTATAAGGCTTTTTGAAACTTTATCCACTTTTCCACAGTCCTAATAGTATTGAACTTAAATACTAAATAAAAACACAAGGGAGGTACACCATGAATTTCAAAATCTCCAAGCGAGTTTTCTACTCCGCTCTGAACACCGTATCCAGAGCGATTTCTTCCAATTCTCCGTTACCCGCTTTATCCGGTATCAAAATTGAAGTGAATCAGGATTCGATTATTCTGACCGGAAGCGATTCCGATATTTCCATCCAGACCACCCTCAGCGGAAACGAAGAAGAAACCAATCTGATCGTGAAGGAAACCGGCTCCATCGTTATCGAAGCTAAATATATTCTTGAAATTGTCAGAAAGATTGACGCCGATGAAATTGAACTGGAAATCGTCGATGGCTCACTGACCAAGATCAGCGGGATGTCCGCAGAATTTAGAATCAACGGCATGCGGGCATTGGATTATCCGGCAATTGATTTCACCCGCCCAGGTCAGCAGTTTGAAATGGACGCCGACGTTTTGTTAAAAGTCATCAGCCAGACAACCTTTGCGACCAGCGATCGGGAAACCCGACCTGTCTTAACCGGCGTGAATATGAAATGCAGCGGCAAGCGCTTGGAATGCGTAGCGACGGATAGTTATCGCCTTGCTCGCAAGATAGTAAATTTGACCTCGGAGAATAACTTTAACATTACGATTCCGGCTAAAAGTTTAAATGAAGTTTCCAAAACGATTGCCCAGGACAGCAGCATCCTGATCGCAGTCTCTGATAAAAAAGCTCAGTTCTGGATCGGTGCAACCGTCATTCAGACCCGCTTGATCGACGGCGCTTATCCAGAAACCGCTCGTTTAATTCCGACAGAATTCGCGCATGAGCTGACCGTGGATTCCCGCGATATGCTCAATGCGATTGACCGGGCTTCATTTATCAAGAATGAAGGCATCTCCATCGTCAAGCTGAGCGCCAACAGCGAAGAAGTCGTTATTTCCAGCAAATCTCAGGAAGTCGGATCTTCGGTTGAAAATTTAAACATCATCGCTTATGAAGGCAATCCGCTTGAAATCTCATTCAGCGGCAAATATGTTTTTGAGGCAATCCGCGTTTTATCGGCAACAACGATCAAAATTATGTTCAGCGGTGAGATGAAACCCTTCGTCATCCGCAACATGGATGATGACTCGATTCTGCAGCTGGTTCTGCCGGTCAGAACGTATTCTTAAAACTTGCTGAAACACGAAATAAAAGGCACCCAGGCGGTGCTTTTTACTTGCTTTTGTGGTATAATCTAAGAGATAGGCCATAGGCAGGAAAGGACTCTGACAATGATCAAAATCGATACGGAATTCATTACCCTGGGACAGCTGCTGAAAATGACGGATTGGATCTCCTCCGGGGGTGAAGCCAAGTTTGCCGTGAAAGAATTAAAGATTCAGGTCAATGGTGAATCTGAAAACCGCCGCGGCCGCAAGCTTTATCCAGGGGACCAAATCAGTATCGAGGATAAGCGCTATACGATCGAACGATGAAGATCAATCAGATTCGCCTGAAGAATTTCAGAAACTATGATTCCTGCCAGCTGTTTCCGGATCCGCATATGAATGTGATCATCGGAAAAAACGCGCAGGGCAAAACCAATCTGCTGGAAAGCATCGTACTGCTTTCGACGACACGATCTCACCGGGCGATGCGGGATCAGGATATGATCCGCGAGGGGCAGGAATTCTGCAAAGCGGAATGCCGGCTGAACACTGAACCGGAGATGGTGCTGTCAGCGGTGATTCATGGAAAAGGAAAAACGCTGATGATTCATCAGAAGCCGGTTTCCCGATCCAGTGAATTCATCGGAAAGCTAAATGCGGTGCTGTTTGCGCCTTCGGATTTGGAACTGTTTGAGGCGCCGCCGAAGGTTAGGCGCCGGCTGATGGATGTTGAAATCGGCAAGGTTTCCCCGCGGTACATGCAGGCATTAAGCGCGATGATGAAGCTTCTAAAAGAACGCAACAGTTTGTTGAAACAGGAGCGGATCGATCTGGCAATGCTGGAAGTTCTGGATCAGCAGATGATCGAACAGGAGCTGACCCTGATTGCCTTGCGCCGCCAGTTCATCGCCAAAATGAATGCGAATCTCAGCCTGAAATACAATGTGCTGGCAGGAGAAAATGCCACGGTGAGAGCGGCCTACCATACGATTACCGATAAAACAGAATTGAATGCCATGCGTGAAGAATTAGCGCGCAAGCTTTTGGAGAATCGGGAACGCGATCGGATCTTAAAAACGACGTCCAGCGGAGTTCATCGGGATGATCTGAGCTTTCAGCTCAATGACCGCGATGTGCTGAGCTATGCCTCGCAAGGTCAGCGGCGGATGATTGTTCTGGCCTGGAAGCTGTCCCTGATCGACTTCATTGCCGATCAGCTCAACGAGCTGCCAGTGCTGCTTTTAGATGATGTGTTATCGGAGCTTGACCAACAGAAAAGGGTAAACCTTTTTTCTTTGATTTCCCCGGAAATTCAAACGTTTATTACGACGACAGAAATTGCGGATCTGCTTCCGTTTCTGCCGCGAAAACCAAAAATTGCAGAAATAGACAGCGGTCAGATACGACCTTGGAAGGAGGACATGAATTAACATGGAAAAACCAGTAGAGCATTCTTATACCTCGCATGACATTCAAGTGCTGGAGGGGTTAGAGGCGGTCAGAAAGCGGCCTGGCATGTATATCGGTTCAACTTCAGAAAAGGGCCTGCATCATCTGGTCTGGGAAATCGTGGACAACTCGATTGATGAAGCTTTAGCCGGATATGCCACAGATATTGAAGTGAAAGTCGATCAGAACAACATTGTTACCGTGGAGGATAACGGCCGCGGCATGCCGGTTGAGATTCATGAGAAAACCGGTATTTCAACGGTAGAAACGATATTCACCGTGCTGCATGCCGGCGGAAAGTTCGGCGGCGGGGCCTATAAAGTTTCCGGCGGTCTGCATGGGGTCGGCGCTTCCGTTGTCAATGCGTTAAGCGAATGGCTGGAAGTCACGGTTTATAAAGAAGGCAAGGTCTTCTTCATCCGTTTTGAAAATGGCGGCACGGCTGTGGCGCCGTTGAAGCAGATCGGTACTTGTGATCCAGAAAAGCACGGCAGCTTAGTCCGGTTTAAGGCAGATTCCACGATTTTTACGGAGACCGTAGCGTACAATCACGATGTTCTGTATGACCGGCTGCGTCAGATTGCTTTCTTAAACAAAGGCATCAAGCTGTTGTTTACCGATGAGCGGATGGAAGAGGAAGCTAAGCGGACGCATACCTTTCTGTATGAAGGCGGCTTAAAGGAATACATCGCATTCTTAAATAAAAACAAATCGCCGATCCATGAAGAAATTATTTATGTAGAAGGCGAGCAGGACGGCATCCAGGTCGAAATTGCGATGCAGTACAATGACGGATATGTTCCGAATGTTTATTCGTTCTGCAACAACATCAATACCGGAGAAGGGGGCACGCATGAGGAAGGCTTCAAGCTGGCGCTGAACCGGACATTGAACAATTATGCCAAAGAGGCGGGCCTGCTGAAAAAAGATGAGGAAGGTCTGCAGAGTGATGACGTCCGGGAAGGGTTGACGGCGATCATTTCCGTCAAGCATCCGGATCCGCAGTATGAAGGACAGACCAAAACCAAATTGGGCAACGTCGAGGTGCGTAAAATTGTATCCAACATTCTGGGTGAGCAGCTGGAACGCTTCCTGATGGAAAATCCGAACAGCGCCAAGCTGATCATTGAAAAAGCCCAGCTAGCTTCCAAGGCCCGTCTGGCAGCGAAAAAAGCGCGGGAACTGACCCGCCGCAAGAGTGCTTTGGAAATCAGTTCGCTGCCGGGAAAACTGGCTGACTGTTCCAGCAAGAACGCAGAAATCTGCGAAATTTACCTGGTGGAAGGGGACTCCGCCGGCGGCAGCGCGAAGCAGGGAAGAAATTCCAAGTTTCAGGCGATTCTGCCGCTGCGCGGAAAGATTTTAAACGTTGAAAAGGCGCGTCTGCACCGAATTTTTGACAACAATGAAATCCGTTCGATGATCACAGCGTTCGGCGCTGGTGTAGGCGAGGAAGTCGATGTCACCAAGCTGCGCTATCATAAAATTGTCATCATGACCGATGCCGATGTCGACGGAGCGCATATCCGCACGCTGCTGCTGACATTCCTGTATCGTTATTTGCGTCCGGTCGTGGAAGGCGGATTCGTCTATATTGCCCAGCCGCCGCTGTATAAGATTCAAAAGGGCCAACAGGTTCGTTATGCTTACTCTGATGATGAATTGAATAAGGCGAAAGGGGAAATGGGCGACCGGCTGAACATTCAGCGTTACAAAGGTCTGGGTGAAATGAATCCGGAACAGCTGTGGGAAACGACCATGGATCCGGAAGTCAGAACGCTGATTCAGGTGACGATTGAAGATGCGATGGACGCGGATGCCGTATTCTCCATGCTGATGGGCGATGAAGTCGAACCTCGCCGCAACTTTATTCAGGAAAATGCGCATTTCGTTAAGAATTTAGATATTTAAGGAGGATCATAGATGGATGAGAATAACTTTAATCACGGAAATATAAAAACAACCAATATTTCCAGTGAAATGCGGACATCCTTTCTGGATTACTCCATGTCCGTTATAGTCGCGCGAGCGCTGCCGGATGTTCGGGACGGCATGAAGCCGGTTCACCGCCGCATTTTATATGCGATGAATGACTTAGGCATCGTTGCCGACAAACCGCATAAGAAATCAGCGCGTATTGTCGGTGAAGTCATCGGTAAGTATCACCCGCATGGGGATACGGCAGTCTATGAAACAATGGTGCGCATGGCGCAGGATTTCAGCTACCGCTATCCATTAGTCGACGGTCACGGCAACTTTGGTTCTGTTGACGGCGATGGTGCGGCGGCGATGCGATATACCGAAGCGCGAATGTCCAAAATTTCCATGGAGCTGCTTCGTGATATCAACAAGGATACCGTTGACTGGATGGATAACTATGACGGGGAAGAACATGAACCGGTAGTTCTGCCTTGCCGTTTTCCGAACTTACTCGTCAATGGTACGACCGGCATTGCGGTCGGCATGGCGACCAACATTCCGCCGCATAATCTCGGTGAAACCATCGACGCTGTTTTTGCGATCATGGATAATCCGGATATCACCGTCATGGAATTGATAGAAGACTACATCAGCGGTCCGGATTTTCCTACCGGCGGCTATATTTTAGGCCGGGCTGGAATTAAGCAGGCTTATGAAACCGGACGCGGATCCATCATGATTCGATCCAAGGTTCAGGTCGAAGACATGCCCAATGGCAAGAAACAGATTATTGTTACGGAAATTCCGTATGTTGTCAATAAAGCGGCACTGGTTGAGAAAATTGCCAGTTTGGTTCGTGAAAAGCTGATTGAAGGCATCACGGATCTGCGTGATGAATCCAACATGGAAGGCATTCGGATCGTGATTGAGCTGCGAAAAGATGTACAGAGTGATGTCATTTTGAATCAGTTGTACCGCATGACTTCTTTGCAGACGTCCTTTGGTGTGAATATGATTGTCTTAGTGGACAATGCACCGCGTCAGCTGGGTTTGAAAGACGTGCTGCAATGTTATCTCGATCATCAGATCGACGTCACTGTACGCCGGACTCGCTTTGAACTGAAAAAAGCGGAAGATCGTGCACATATCTTGGAAGGGTTGAAGATTGCGCTGGATCACATTGATGAAATCATCACGCTGATCCGAAATTCCAAGGATACTTCGATCGCGATGAACGGCTTGATGGAAAACTTCGGTCTGAGTGAAATCCAGGCAAAAGCGATCCTCGATATGCAGTTCAGACGGCTTACCGGTTTGGAACGGCAGAAGATTGAAGAAGAATATGACGGCTTGATGGCACAGATTACAGATTTAAAAGATATTCTGAACAATCACAGCCGGGTTCTGGAAATCATTCGTACCGAATTGTCGGAAATCAAGGAAAAATACAAGGATAAGCGTCGTTCTGAAATCATCGACGCGGAAATTGATATGCAGGATGAAGATTTGATTCCGCAGGAAGACGTTGTGATCACGATGACGGTCAATGGCTATGTCAAACGGATTCCAGTCGATACCTATCGTCTGCAGAACCGCGGCGGCAAGGGCATCAAAGGCATGAGCATGCATGAAGATGATATTGTTGATCAGTTCTTGACGATGATGACGCATGATTACCTGCTGATGTTTACCAACCTGGGAAAAGTCTATCGGATTAAGGGATATCAAGTTCCGCTGGCTTCCCGGACATCGAAGGGAATCCCGATTGTCAATCTGCTGAATCTCGATAAGAATGAAAAAGTTCTGGCGATGGTTCCGGTTGAACGGGAGAATTCTCCAGCGAAATTCTTATTCTTCGTTACTGCTCAGGGAATTGTCAAACGGGTATCGATAGAAGAGTTTGAAAATATTCGTCAGTCAGGAAAGATTGCGATTAATCTGCGCGATGGCGATGAATTGATCAGCGCGAAACCGACGACCGGCAGCAGTCAGATTTTGATTGCGGCGGCCAATGGTCAGGCGATTCGCTTTAACGAAACGGATGTTCGTCCGATGGGCCGAACCGCTACGGGTGTTAAGGGCTTCAATGTGAACGGCAGCCGGGTTATCGGCATGACCACTGATTTTGAAGGTCAGTATATCCTGTCAGTCACGGAAAAAGGTTATGGTAAGAAATCCAAACTGGAAGATTACCGCATGACCAACCGCGGCGGTAAGGGTGTTAAGACGGTTCAGGTGACCGAGAAGAATGGACCGCTGGTCTTCCTGCGTGCGGTTAACGGCGATGAAGACTGTCTGATAATGACGAATGAAGGCATTGTCATTCGTATCAGTCTGGAAAAGGTTTCGGTGTACAGTCGGAATACTCAGGGTGTGAAATTGATTTCCGTTGAAGATGACCAGAGCGTTTCTACTGTGGCTATCGTTTATAAATCAGAAGACGATGAAGAAACAGAAGAGGATACGGAGAACAACGAATTCAATTCAGAGCTTGAAGGAGAAACAGCCGGGGTTTTAGAAGCGGAATCAACGGTGAACTCCGAATCGGAAGATATTGCTGAATAGTTATTAAAAAAGTGCAATGTTAAAAATTAGAAAAAAGCTATAGTTCATTGTGAATGTAGCTTTTTTTCATTTGTTTTATGCATATAATAAGAAAGATGATTATTTTAAAGTTATGAGTGAATTCATTCATAAAATCAGAAATAACGGTTTGAATATTATTTAATTAAGATTATCCTGTCGTATATCGAAAAATAAATTATGGAATGCTAAAAGAAGACAAGTCAGATCAAGCAGAAGAGATTTGAAATTTCCATAATATTAGAGTAGCAGCGGAAGGAGAATGAAAATGTTTGAGTGGCAGAAGCAAATTCAGATAATCGTGGATGAGATTGATGAAAGTATAAAGCAGCATCAGGATGAAGCGCTGACATTGCATAATCTTGCACAGCGATTGGGTTATTCTGAATTTTACATGACACGGAAATTCAAAGCTATTTCCGGTATGGTCTTTCGGGATTATCTGCGATATCGAAAACTGGCTTTCGCATTGAAAGAAGTGCGTGACAGCAAGAAAAGTATGATTGAAATTGCATTTAGCTATGGATTTTCTTCCCATGAGGCCTTTACCCGAGCCTTTAAACGAATGTATGGGATCACACCCAGTCAGTATCGAAAAAATCCAAAGCCTGTCATTCTGCGCACAAAAATTCATTCCTTCGACCGCTACTTTTTAGGATTAGGAGAAATTAGAATGATGAAAACAACAGAAGACTTAAAAATTTACTTTGTCACAATTCCGGCGCATCAGTTTTTACACATTAAAAATTATGAAAGTAATGGTTATTGGGATTTCTGGCAGAAACAAAGCTTAATTGCAGGTCAGGATCAAGCTACGATTTGTGGTTTGCTGGACAGTATTAAAGGTAAGTTGGATGATGAAGGTGGAAGTGATACGGACAGCGGAAGCGGCCAGGTGATGGCGTATATCAATGATCCGCAGGGAAGACTCTGTGATTGGGGATTTCCTCGCATTGAATGTTATGGTGTTCGCCTTCCTCTTGATTATCAGGGGGATATTCCTGATTTGATGACGTTGACAACGATTCCGGAAGCAGAATATCTTGTTTTTGAACATGGACCATTTAATTATGAACAAGAAAACCGCAGTATTGAGGAACAAGTTGAAAAAGCCATGGCTGAATTCGATTTCACGGAAACAGGATATTGTTACGATACAACCACACCGGGGAGAATCGTATATTTCTATTTTAATCCAGAGCGGTTTTGGAAATATATTCGGCCTGTGCGTAAAGTTTCTGATTAAAACGATCTTTTTATGAAAAAATACAGACAGTGAAGAAGTTTATTTTCCTAAAATCAGGTCAAACTGATTAAGAAGGTGAAAGAATGACAACGGTTTAGTTTTATCCATTGACAAAAAAATGACCCTTGATTAAAATGAAGGTGTTAAAACGTAGATGAGGACAAGTAAGTTCATGATTATCTTTAGAGAAACAGTGGATGGTGAAAACTGTTGATAATTTGTACTGAAATCCACCTCGGAGTGAAAGTGAACCTTTCCGGTTATCGCCGTTAACGATTCAAGTGATCGATGTTTCACGTGAAACATTGGTAATTAGGGTGGCAACACGAGGCATCGTCCCTGAATGGGCGAGCCTTTTTTATGTTAAAAGGAGGAAATAGTCATGCTGGACATTAATTTGTTGCGTACAAATCCAGAAGTAGTCAAAGAAAACATTAAAAAGAAGTTTCAGAATCAAAAATTGGAATTAGTCGATAAGGTTGTTGAGCTGGATCGCCAATTCCGAAAAGCGAAGACTGACGGCGACAGCTTAAGAGGGCAAAGAAATGCCATCAGCAAGCAAATCGGCGGATTTATGAAGCAAGGACTTAAAGACAAGGCAGAAGAGGCCAAGAAAGAAGTCGCTAATATTGCTAAGCAGTTAGCTGATTTAGAAGTGAAGGAAGAGGAACTGGCAGCCGAAATTAAAAAAATCATGCTTGTTCTTCCGAATATCATTGATGAAACAGTTCCGATTGGCAAAGATGACAGCGAAAATGTGGAAATTGAGAAATTTGGTGAGCCGATTGTGCCTGAATATGACATTCCATACCATACCGACATTATGGAAGCTTTCGATGGCATTGATCTGGACAGTGCACGAAAGACAAGCGGCAATGGATTCTACTATTTGAAAGGAGATATTGCCCGACTGCACTCTGCAATCCTATCTTATGCCCGTGATTTCATGATTGATCGGGGATTTACTTACTACATTCCGCCATTCATGATCCGCAGTGATGTTGTAACAGGAGTTATGAGCTTTGCGGAAATGGAAAATATGATGTATAAAATTGAAGGAGAAGATCTGTATTTGATCGGAACGAGTGAACATTCCATGATTGGCAAGTTCATCGACACGATTATTGATGAAGAGAAGCTCCCGCAGACATTAACCTCGTATTCTCCTTGCTTCCGTAAGGAAGTAGGCGCTCATGGAATTGAAGAACGCGGTGTTTATCGTATTCATCAATTTGAAAAACAGGAAATGATCGTTGTCTGCAAACCAGAAAATTCTAAATACTGGTATGATCAGCTTTGGAAGAATTCCGTTGATTTCTTCCGTTCCTTGGATATTCCTGTAAGAACTCTGGAATGTTGTTCTGGTGATCTGGCTGATTTAAAAGTAAAGAGCTGTGATGTTGAGGCATGGTCGCCGCGGCAGAAGAAGTATTTTGAAGTTGGAAGCTGTTCCAATCTGGGTGATGCTCAAGCTCGCCGCCTTGGAATTCGTGTTCAGGGTAAGGAAGGCAAATACTTTGCGCATACCTTGAATAATACCGTTGTTGCACCGCCAAGAATGCTGATTGCTTTCCTGGAGAATAACTTAAATGCCGATGGAACAGTGAATATACCTGAACCATTGAGAATGTATATGGGCGGAAAGACTAAAATCGAGAAAAAGTAGAGGTAAAAGGGGAGATTTCCCCTTTTTGTATGAGGAAAATCTGTATGATAAGAAAGATGGAAGAAAGAGATCTGGATAGGGTTATTCAGATCTGGTTAGAAGGTAATCTTCAGGCACATCCCTTTATTAATTCTGGTTATTGGAAATTCAATCTGAGATTAGTTCGTGAGATGCTGCCGAGGAGTCAGGTGTTTATTGATGAACAAGAAGGAATTATCACTGGTTTTATGGGATTGAATGACAACAAAATTGAAGGCCTATTTGTTAATTCGAACTTTCAATCAAAAGGAATCGGACGTTCTCTGGTACAGTTGGCAAAATCAATCCATAATGAATTAACCTTATGTGCCTATAAAAAGAATAAGAAGGCAATCGCATTCTATAATAAAGCAGGTTTTAACGTTATTGAACAGAGAACAGAGGAAGAAACACAGGAAGAAGAGTTGCTTATGAGGTGGAAAAAATCTTATTGATAAGAATAGAAGCTTTGATTGATAAAATCATAATGTTTCACGTGAAACATAAAATTCATGCGGCCTTTTTATCCGAGCGAGTAAATCTAAAGAATAAAATTAAAGCATAGACAAGAATTTTTTATTCGATTATGATAACCACGGAGATGGCGCCAGCTCCTGATATCAGGAGGATAAAAATGAACTATTTGAATTTAAAAGGAACCCCAAAAGAAATCGGTTTTCAATGCGGAAAATATTTTGCCAAACAGGGAATTAATATTTCAGACACATTACCACCAAGTACGGAGGAACGAAAAAAGTACAGCACCGCAGTAAAACCAATCTATAAACAAAAATATCCAATGCTTTTGGAAGAAATAGAGGGACTTGCGGAAGGAAATGGCTGTAATGAAGAAGCATTAATGACATTTCTTCTAAGCATGTATACCTATACTGCAATGAATTTTTGTACCTGTATTGCTGGAATTGATGAGAAGGGACATCCTTTATTAGGAAGAAACAGCGATTTCCTTATAGCCATGCAGTCAATGTATTCCCATTGCCTTATTCAACCTGCTTCGGGCTATGCTTTCATTGGAAATACAACAGGTTTTGTTGAAATGGAAGATGGGATGAATGAGAAAGGTCTGGCTGTCGGAATGACCTTTATTTACAGTAAGGAGAAACATTTGGGTATAAATGCAGGAATGATTGTCAGAATTCTTTTAGAACAGTGCAAATCAGTCGGTGAAGCGATATTATTGCTTAAAAAAATGAGAATCGGCTCAGCACAAACATTCACTTTGGCGGATCGAGAGGGAAATAGAGCGATTGTTGAATGCAATGCAAAGAGAGTGGAAGTCATTCTGTCAGATTCTGTTCTTTTTGCTGTAAATCAATTCACCAGTAATTCCATGAAGTCCTATAATCCAATAGGTATAGATGATATGGAGTCTGATCTACGCTTAAAAACCTGTAGGAAAGCCTTAAGTCATTCAGACAGTCTGAGTGTAGATTATATGAGAGAGGTATTGAGTGGAAAACAAGGCTTTCTTTGCCAATATGATCGCAGCAGAGGCGGCGATACAGTCTGGTCAGTGATCTATGATCTAAATGAAATAGCTGTTTTGTTCTGTGATGGCAATCCTTCACGAAAACTATTTAAGAAACTAGATGAAAGACTTAATCGTTAATTTTGGTATTAATCTGGCTGATTAAAGATGAATTTTGTTGTTTCACAATGCGTATTCTCTAATCCTTATTGTTTCACGTGAAACATTGTAAAGATCACTTAAAACCAGGATTAATCATTCACAGAATCCTTGAAGCGAATTGATCAGGATAAAGCTTGCGTAAAGAATTGAAATTCGGTATAATAATAAACGGTACAACAAACATATTTGAACCTGGTCAGGACCGGAAGGTAGCAGCCATAAGAATCCCTGTTTGTGTGTACCCTTTTTATTTTTCTGAATCGAGGTTGATAATATGCCAGGAAACAAACAACAAAAAAATGATCAATATTTCATGCGTCAGGCAATCAAAGAAGCAATGAAGGCTGAACTGTTGGATGAAGTACCTATCGGAGCAGTCATTGTTCATGATGATAAGATCATCGCCCGCGGACATAATCTGCGCGAAAAGAAACAATCGTCACTCGCTCACGCTGAGATTTTGGCAATAGAAAAGGCCTGTAAAAAAATAGGCTCCTGGCGTTTGGAAGACTGTGTTCTTTATGTGACATTGGAGCCTTGTCCGATGTGTGCCGGCGCGATTCTGCAATCACGAATTGCCAAAGTTGTTTATGGCGCCTCAGATCCGAAAGGCGGCAGTGTTGGAACCTGTTTTAACCTCTATGAAATACCCGGTTTTAATCACTATCCGGAAGTGATCGGCGGAGTTCTTCACGAAGACTGTGCAACGCTGTTAAAGACCTTTTTTAAACGAAAACGCGAACAGAAAAACAAAATAAAAGAACTGAAAACCGACGATTCTTCTCATCTTGAACATGAGAAGGAAAACGGCAAAAAATAACAAGAACGAATGCAGTAAAAAGATGGGTTTTCATTTTAATGATGACTCATTTTTGTTATAATAATGAAGTCAGTGAAGGAGGAATCAGGCATGAGTTATAAAGCGTTATATCGGACCTATCGACCGTCCTCCTTTGAAGAAGTCGTAGGTCAGCAGCATATTGTCACAACGCTGAAAAACGCTGTAAAACAAAATAAAATAGCCCACGCATATCTGTTCTGCGGACCGCGCGGAACTGGGAAAACATCCATTGCCAAGCTGTTGGCAAAAGCCGTGAACTGTGAGGATCAGCAGAATGCTCCATGCAATCAATGCCGCAGCTGTCTGGCGATCCAGCAGGGCAATCATCCTGATATCGTAGAAATTGACGCCGCATCGAATAATGGTGTTGATGAAGTGCGTGAATTAATTGAAAAAGTCAAATATGCGCCTTTGGAAGGTCGATATAAAGTTTATATCATTGACGAAGTTCATATGATGTCTTCGGGTGCGTTCAATGCCTTGTTAAAAACTCTGGAAGAACCACCGGCTCACGTCATCTTTATTCTGGCAACGACTGAACCGCAAAAAGTCCTGCCAACGATCATATCCCGGTGTCAGCGTTATGATTTTACCAAAGTCGGACAGAACGAAATCATCTCGCGTGTGCGCAGTGTTTTGGAACAGGAACATATTGAATGTGAAGATGAAGCTCTCCGTCTGGTCGCTCAGCTGGCAGATGGCGGCATGCGTGATGCCCTGAGCATTATGGATCAATGCATCGCCTATGCGCAGAACCACATTACGGCAGCCCATGTTAATGAAATCTACGGCATTACAACCGTAACGGAAAAAATTGAAATGCTTCAGTGGATATTCCAACATGAAGCCCAGCCGCTGCTGGAAAAAATCCGGATACTGAATGAAAAAGGCGTGGATATCAAACGATTGACATCCGATTTGATTGAAATATTGAAAGAATGCGTTATTTACATCTATACGCAGGATACAACCCTGCTGAATAAAATTGATGAGAAAGAAGCTAATACGATTATTAGCGGAAGAAGTTCGCGGGATTTGCTGGCATTGATTGATATTCTGATGGAAACCCTGGAAAAATATCGTACTGCAAGCAGTGCTGCTTCTTACTTTGAAGTCGCAGTTTTAAAGATGATGGCGGAGCTGGATCAAAGTCAGCGTCCGGCACCGCCGGTCCAGCCTGCTTTTAACCAGCCTGTTATCCAAGCGTCAGCTACACAAAATACGATCCCTGTTGTGAAATCTACGTCCGAAATACAAAACATCCCGCAAATACCGGGTGAGGAAGTTGATTTAACAGAAGACATGCTGTCGGATGAATTGATTCCACCGGCTCCTCAAACATTGGAAGAAAGTATAGGATCAGTTCAGGAGAAAACTGTTGAAGTTCATCCAGAATTGGAAATTCAACCTTTGAATTACGAATTTGTCATGCAGCTGTTAACCGGTGCCAATAAAGAAATGCGGATGAAAGATGAAAATCAATGGAAACTGATTGATCAGAAATGCCGTGATCGGGATCTCAACTGTGCGAGAATTGCGAATCTTTTACGCAATGGAAAAATTGTGGCGAGTGCTGAAAACTACATTTTGATCTGCGTATCCTATCAGGCGTTGGCGAACCAGATCAATGATCCGGCGATGAAGGAACAAATTAATCAATTTTGTTACGAAAATCTGGAAATTAAAAAACAACTCTTTGCGATTACCCAGGAACAGTTTAAAATAGAAACAGACGATTTCCGTATTCGCTCCCGTAACGGAACATTGCCTCAGCCGGCCAATGTCGCTCCGGTAGAAATAGGCAGGGAAATCAAGAAAGAAGACGTAACTGAACAGGAAGAAAATGTGGTTGATAAGCTTTTTGACCTGTTCGGCGCTGAAAATGTCGAAATCATCGAGGAGGAATAACAAATGAACATTCAACATTTATTAAAACAGGCGCAGCAGATGCAGAATCAGATCGGAAAAGTGGAAAAGGAAATTGAAGCCACGGAATACACTGCAACTGCCGGCGGCGATGCGGTGAAAGTAACGCTAACAGGAAAAATGGAAGTAACAGGCATTGAAATCAGTGCCGAGCTGTTATCCGCAGATTCCAAGGAAATGCTTGAAGATACGGTCATGATTGCGGTCAATGCTGCGTTAGCGGCTGCGGTGAAAGATAAAGAAGAACGCATGAACAAGATTACCCAGGGTGTTAAGATGCCGGGAGCTTTCTGATTGCATGTATCCGAAGTCATTTGAACGACTGATTGAATGTTTTCAGCTCTTGCCGGGAGTTGGTGCGAAGACCGCGGAACGATACGCCTTTACCATGCTTGATGCTCCCCAAGAACAAATTGAATTATTTGCACAAGCGTTGATTGGCTGTAAAAAAGATATCAAACGCTGCAGGATTTGCGGTAATATCAGTGATCAGGAAGAATGTCCGATCTGTCAGGACGAAAATCGAAATCCGCGGATGATCTGCGTCGTGCAGTCACCTAAGGATGTCATTGCGATGGAAAAAATGCAGGAATATGCCGGAACTTATCATGTATTAAATGGATTGATATCCACCTCAAAAGGAATTATGCCGGAAGATCTGAACATCGATGCACTCCTGGAGCGAATCACACCGGAAACGGAGGAAGTGATCATTGCCACCAATGCAACGATTGAAGGGGAAACAACGGCACTGTATCTGGATAAGCTGCTGTCAGGCAAAGGTGTTCTCGTCACGCGCATTGCACACGGCCTGCCGATGGGCGGACATCTGGATTATGCCGATGAATTAACACTGATTAAAGCGTTTGAAGGGCGCAAGAGCCTTAAATAAGAGAGAAGGGGTTAACATGAAAACAGATTTACAAATCGCACAGGAAAACACGATGGACAATATCGAAAAAATTGCGAGAAAGGCCAAAATTGATCCTGATTACCTCGAAGTCTATGGCAAAAACAAAGCAAAGATTGATTTGAAGATTATGGATAAGATTGCGGACAACCGTAATGGCAAGCTGATTTTGGTAACTGCGATCAATCCGACTAAAGCGGGGGAAGGAAAATCAACGACCACGATCGGTTTAGTCGATGGATTAGCGCAAATTAACAAAATGGTTATCGGCTGTCTGCGTGAACCTTCTCTGGGCCCGGTTTTTGGCTTAAAAGGCGGAGCGACCGGCGGCGGTTATGCGCAGGTTGTGCCGATGGAAGAAATCAATCTGCATTTTACAGGCGATATGCATGCAATTACGGCCGCAAACAACCTGATCAGTGCAGTCATGGATAATCATATTTATCAGGGCAATGAATTGAATATTGATCCGACCAAGGTTGTCTGGAAACGGTGCCTGGATATGAATGACCGCACGCTGCGCAGCATTACTATTGCTCAGGATAAGAAAACAAACGGGATAGAGCGAAAAGATGGATTCATCATCACCGTAGCCACTGAAATCATGGCAATCATGTGTCTTTCTAAAGATCTTCAGGATTTTGAAAAGCGTGTCAGCCGTGCGGTTGTTGCCTATACTTATGACGATCAGCCTGTTACGGTAGGCGATCTGAAAGTGGAAGGCGCGGTAACGCTGGTGATGAAGGAAGCACTGAAACCGAATCTGGTGCAGACTCTGGAAAAAACACCGGTCTTTATCCATGGCGGACCTTTTGCCAATATTGCGCATGGCTGCAACAGTCTGATCGCGACCCGGATGGCGCTGAAGCTGTCCGATTACGTCGTAACCGAAGCGGGATTCGGCGCGGATTTAGGGGCTGAAAAATTCTTTGATATCAAGTGCCGTTACGGCGATCTGAAACCGAATGTGGTGGTTATCGTAGCGACAGCCCGCGCCTTGAAGCTGCACGGCGGTGTGCCGGCGGATCAGCTGAAAGAAGAGAATGTCCCAGCGATTCTGGAAGGAATTAAAAATCTGGAAAAGCATATTGAATCGATTAAACAATATCGTGTTCCCTATATTGTTGCAATCAATAAGTTCAGCGCGGATACGCAGGCAGAAGTCAATGCGATTCTGAACTGGTGCAAAGATAACGGTCATCGTGTTGTCTTGTCTGATGCCTGGGCCAGCGGTGGTGCCGGAGCCGTAGATTTGGCGCAGGAAGTGGTCAGAATGTGTGAAGAAGACTCCAAATTTGAACCATTATACGATCTGGATCTCTCACTGGAAGAAAAGATCGGAACGATTGTGCGGAAGATTTATGGCGGACGTTCCGTAATTTTCAGTGATCGAGCGAAAGCTCAGCTGGAGGAATACAAACAGGCTGGATGGGATAAGCTGCCTGTCTGCATGGCTAAAACACCGAATTCATTAACAGATGATGCCAAGATCGTGGGTCGTCCAACTGATTTTGATATTCATGTTCAGGAACTGCGAATTTCTGCGGGAGCCGGTTTCGTGGTTGTCCTGACTGGAAATATCATGACGATGCCAGGTTTGCCGAAAGATCCGGCAGCTCTGCACATGGGAATGAATGAAAAGGGAATTTCGTACGGAATTTTCTAAAATAGAATGAGAATTAGAAATGAGACCATTAAGGTTTCATTTTTTAGTTCTTAAACATGAAAAAAAATCATGCTATAAAATTGCTGATCTGATACTAACTGGTGGGCTCTGTTGTTCGAAATTTTTAGAGCTGCAACATGAAACTGGTGGAAGAAATTAAATTTGAATATAACAAAAAACTGGGAGATATTTCAAATGAAACAGACTGCAGGCAGTATTTCTGTCGAAGGAAAACATATCGTAAAAGATTTTCGGATGGGTACTACAACAACAAAGGTGTTCAAAGACATTTCAATAAAGGTTATGCGTGGAGAATTTGTGTCGATTATGATGACTCATTCTCCGGAAGCTGCAAAAAGCAGCAGCCGAATCATTACCGTACAGGACAGAATCCTAGTCTAAGAAGGGTAGAAAAAACAATCAGTCTATTGGAAGGAAAAGGATACAGGTTACACATAAAGCATTGGCATACGATCTTGTTGAACGGTAGTCCGATGCAGCGGGTACCCCAATATATAGAAAAGCTTGTTGGCAGGTGAATAAAATATACAAAAACGATTGACATTCCCCTGTGGGGGAGGCTTTATGATAGATACAGGAGGTAAGCGCTGTGTACAAGATTGGTGAATTTTCTAAAATTACAGGACTGACAGTTAAAGCGTTACGATACTATGATGAACAAGAAATTTTAGTACCTTCCATAAGGTGCGAAAATAGTTATCGTATTTATAGTGAGCAGGATTTTGAAAAGGCAAGAATGATAAAATTATTACGTTCCTTTGAATTTTCTATATCAGAAATAAAAGAGGTGTTGAGCCTATGCGAAAGTATTGATGATTTGTATTATGTACTGCGTGAAAAGCAGGAAAGGATTAAACAAAATATAAAAAGTGAGCAGAAACGAATTGAAGAATTAGAGAAGTATCTTTATCCCGGAAACAAAGCTTTACCTAAACCTAGTTATGAAATAACCGTAAAGGAAGTTGCCGCGGTCCATGTTGCTTCTATTCGGTTTAAAGGACAGTATTATGATTTGGATCGATATGTTCCAATTCTATATAAAGCGGTAAAAGGATTAAATGCCGGGCCGCATTTTAATATTTACTATGATGAAGCTTGTACGGAAGAAGCAGATATAGAATTATGTGTCCCAATAAGACAATCTATATCATTTTTAAACAGCGGCATAACGCAAAAGAAATTACATGCACAAAAAGCCTTATCTACTGTTCATAGAGGTCCATATGAATATCTAAAATACGCATACAAAGCTCTATTTGATTATGCTGCATTACATAGCCTAACCCTGTTAACACCATCAAGAGAGATATATATACACGGTCCAGGAATGTTGTTCAAAGGAAACCCAAACAATTATCAAACTGAAATCTTAATACCCTATTCAACCACTGAAAGTGAGAAGAAAAATGAAAAAAATAATTGAGAACTTTCAACCACTTGGCGGAAAACATTGTATCACCAGTTCGCTAAGGCAAATATTTAATTTTTATGGATATCCGTTATCGGAAGAAATGTTATTTGGGATCGGTGAGGGATTAGATTTTACTTATATAAATCTTGCACATTCGCCAATGGTAAGCGGACGTTCTAAAGTTTTAGAATTGGAAAATGTTTTATCCAATCATCTTGGGATCGAAATAAAATGTAAGAAGAGCAAGGATAATGACAAAATTTTTGCTATAACTAAAAGGATGATAGATAAAAATCAACCTGTATTCGTTTATGTGGATATGCCGTATCTTCCTTATTTGTCTATGGATATTAACAGCCATTTTGGCGGTCATGCGATTGTTTTGTTTGGATATGATGATGAACAGGGAGTTTTTTATGTTAGTGATCGTGATCACTCCACTCATCCTATTAGAACACCGAAAGGAATGATTGCTGACAATTATCATTTGGTCAGTTATGAGGAAATGAAGACTGCACGGGCAAGTTCTTCTCGTCCGTTTCCGGCCAATAATAAGTATCTCACATTCGATTTTACAAACTTTCATGGTATAAATAAAATTTGCTTGCTCAGTGCCATAACAGCGGTTTGCAATAAAATGTTAAATCCTGCTGCGAAACTAAAAGGAATTTATGGAATTGATAAATTCTCAAAAGAAATATTGAAATGGACTTCTTTTGAGAACACAAAAATGAGAGTTGCAGGAATAACAAATTATTTTCAAATCAGTGCAGACGGTGGTACTGGCGGCGGAATTTTCCGAAAAATGTATGGTAACTTTTTGATTGAAGCTGCCGAATTGCTTGATTATAGCCGCATCAGAGTAATAGGACGACAATTTCTGACTTTATCTGACCAGTGGGATAATGTTGCAGATGATATGTGGAAATTATCTCAAAGTGGTCAAAGTGAACTCTTAAATCAAATATCTAAAAAAACAATAGGATTGCATGATACTGAATTTGAATTACTCTCAAAATTAGCACAAGAATGTGCCATAGGCTTACTGGAGCTACAATGAAGAATACATCTGAACTCATATTAAGGGATAGATTCAAATGGCATGCACCGCAAGACGTGCAATGTTTCTGCTAATCTTGAAAATATACGAAACAGTAACAATGTTAAACGATAAAATAAAAGAAAGAAGCTAATGTGTATCGTCCAAAATCTTATAGAGATAAGTCTAACAGTGGTTTTGAAATAACGATAATATAAAATCGTGTAGGGTTTATAAAAAAAGCAATAAAAGCATATAAGGTAGGATAATAAAGGGGGGTGCTTTCTCTCAATAGTTAAAATTCTTTCTCTATGGTTGATCGTAGATTCTAAATTAGGAAATACGAGAGATTTACGCACGAGTCCAAAGGGGAGTGATAAAATCATAGTCGAAAACAAAATTCTGGAAATCCGACTTGTTCAACTTTGTTTTCTTTTCACAGCCCCTGGAAAATGGTAAAATAATAAGCATAGAGGTGAGTTTTCATGGCATCCATCGCATACATTACAGACCGCAATATGATTGAATTTCATCGTCTTAACGGGAATCGGACGATGAATTTCTGGCGTCCCAGCAATTCTAAGAAATTTACCGATTTCAAGCCGGGTGACTTGTTGTTTTTTCTTGCGAAAGGCAGTGAGCGCGGCCGGCACAGGGAAAAGGGAATAGCCGGTTACGGACGCTTTCAGAAAGCCCATACGCTCAGCTTTCGGCAGATGTGGAATGTCTATGGGACGGAAAACGGATATGCCAGTGAAGAGGAACTTTACGATGCCATTGTCAAAGTGTCCAAAAATAAGAAAATGCCGAAACTGATGAATTGTCTGTATCTCACCGATGTCGTCTTTTTTCAGGCTCCGATCTATTTAAGCGAGATCGGCGTGGAAATTTCCAATAAAGTGGAAAGCTATATTTATCTGGACAAAGAAGATCCGCAGGCGACATCCAAAGTGCTGAACAAAGCCAAGGAAACCGGCGTCGATATGTGGATGGCTGCGATGAGTGAAACACTGGGTCAGAATTTTGACCTGGAAGAAGAACAGATCAAGCATCAGCTGTCGCAGATCATGGAAAAAATCAGCGACTCCTTCTATACTGAAAGTGAAAAGAAAAGACTGCGTCGCTTAGCGAGACAGATCATGGATCAAAAGGCGGAAGAGAAAAAAATCACCGAGCTGATCAAAGGCAGTAAGACAGAACTGGTCTGTTACACAGGAGAAAGGATTGAAATCCTGATCCCTTTCGTCTATACTTCAAAAGACTTCTATCGGAAACTTCAATATCTGATCGGCCACTGCGCGCTGATGAAGCAGGAGTTTTCCCGATGGAGTGAATATCACATTCCGCTGCATTTTGAGATCGTCGCAGAAGAGAGCCTGCCGGAAGAAGTCAAGCGGGCAATTGACGCTCTGAATCAGGGAGAAGAAAGGATTTGATCAACCATGCTGGATGTCATTGTTGTCGGCGGCGGTCATGCCGGAATTGAAGCGGCGCTGATCGCGGCACGTTTGGGCTGTGAAACGGCGCTGATTTCATTAAGTTTGGAAAATATCGGAAAGATGCCCTGCAACCCTTCCGTCGGCGGGCCTGCCAAAGGGATCGTCGTTCGCGAAATTGATGCCTTAGGCGGACAGATGGGTATCACTGCTGATCAAACAGCTCTGCAGTTTAAAATGTTAAATACAACCAAAGGCCCAGGTGTACAGTCCTTACGGGTTCAGTCAGATAAAGTGGCCTACGCCAAACGGATGCAGGAAGAGATTCAGAAGCAGGAGCATTTACAGCTGATTCTGGGGCTTTGTACTGGAATTACGGTGGACGAGGGCAAGGTTACCGGAATTCGCATGGAAGACGGGCAGCAGCTGCAAGCCAAAGCTGTGATCCTCACTACCGGAACCTATATGAGTTCTTCCGTCATGATCAGCAGCGAAGTGACGCCCAGCGGTCCGGATGGAGAACCCACGACGAATCAACTCTCAGAATCGCTGCGGGAAGCGGGCTTGCGTACCTTCCGTTTAAAAACCGGAACGCCGCCGCGGGTGCTGACGGCATCCATTGATTTTTCAAAAACAACACCTCAGCCAGGAACGGATCAGTTTGTCGCTTTTTCTACAACGACAACGCAAATTCGTGAATTTGAAAAACAAAAGCTCTGTTATCTGACCTACACAACCCCGAAAACGCATGAGCTGATCCTGGCCAATCTCAAGAAGTCCAGTATGTATTCCGGCGTTGTCAAGGGAGTGGGGCCCCGTTATTGTCCTTCCATTGAGGATAAGCTGGTGCGTTTTGCGGACAAGCCGCGGCATCAGATCTTCCTGGAGCCGGAATCCGAATCGCTGGATACGACGTACATTCAGGGTTTTTCCACTTCCTTGCCGCGCGATCTGCAGGAACGAATGGTGCATTCCTTGCCAGGCCTGGAACAGGCGGTAATTGAAAAATACGCCTATGCGATTGAATATGATGCGGTGGATCCGCTGCAGCTGAAGCCTTCACTGGAAATCCTGACGATTGAAAATCTGTTTACTGCCGGTCAGATTAATGGCACCTCCGGTTACGAAGAAGCCGCGGCTCAGGGATTAATGGCCGGGATTAATGCCGTGCTGAAACTACGTAATCAACCGCCGCTCGTTTTGCGTCGCGATGAAGCCTACATCGGCGTCATGATTGACGACCTGGTCACCAAAGGCACGCAGGAACCCTATCGGCTGTTAACCTCCAGAGCCGAGTTTCGCTTACTGCTGCGGCATGACAATGCCGATCAGCGCTTAATGCACTACGGTTATCAGCTGGGCAGCATCAGTGAAGAACGCTGGCAGGATTATCAACATCGCCGCACGTTGGTGGACGATCTCAAAACCAGACTGAAAGCTTGTCGTCTGACACCGAAAAGTCCGATTCAGTCAGCCTTGGAAGCGGCTGGATATCCAGCTTTGAGCGAGGGCATCAGTGCGGAGGAACTCATCCGGCGGCCGCACATGACGATTTCCGCGCTGCAGCCAGCTTTGGATTTTGACGTTGATGCCACTGCCGCGGCCCAGACTGAAATCGAACTGAAATATGAAGGCTATATCACCAAGGCACGCAAAGAAGCGGAGAAAATGATGGCCATGGATCATGTGATCCTGCCTCAGAATCTCGATTACGATCAGGTCCAGCATCTTTCGCTGGAAGGCCGTCAGAAGCTGAAAGCGATCCAGCCGCATACGCTGGGCCAGGCATCACGAATCTCCGGCGTTTCGCCGGCCGACATCGCCATGCTGGCGATGGTTTTAGAACAACGTCACAGAAAGGAACAAATTCAATGAAACCAGAAGAAGTGATTTCCCGCGTCTGCGTCTACGGCTTGGAAGAAAGCGTGCGCGGAAGCAAATACCCGATGGCCACCGATCTGAGCAAAGTCAGTGAGGACATCACACCGACCGTCGTCAAGCTGGCTACCAGCCGGCAGGGCGAAGGCCATGACAATTTTATGAACGGCATTCTCGTCCAGATGGATCTGACATTGACTAACAAAGCCTGGGTGGAAGCTGAACGCTATCATTTCCTCGACTTTGTATCCAGCCAGTCCACAATGCACCGGATTACAAAGTTCGATCTCGACAGTGCGTATATCGACTATGTGGATCCGCGGATGATCGACATCATGAAGGAAAAGGTTCAGGCTTACAATGAACTGCAGGCTCAGCTGAAGGAAACCGAAGATCCGAAACAGAAACAGGCGCTGCAGGCGGAGCTGAACGAACGCTATTTACAGATTTTATATTCCAATCCCTGCGGTTTCCGCATCACCGCGCGCATGACGACCAACTACCGTCAGCTTAAGACCATCTATCTGCAGCGGCGGACGCATCGGCTGCCGGAATGGCGGGCTTTCTGTGCCTGGATCGAAACCCTGCCGCACAGTGAATTCATTACGGGCAAGACCGAATAACCCCTCTCATAAATCACGGAAGCCTGGCATAAAGTAAGGGTGAAGGAGAGCGAGCTTATGCATATTAAACGAATTCTGATCGCCGTCTTCGTGATCCTGCTGATCTTCGCCGGCTGTCATCCGCGCAAACAAAGCAGTCAGCTAAGCGAAGTCCGGGCGGCCTGGATCTCTTACATCGAATTATCAACAATTCTGGATAACCGCAGCGAAGCGGAGTACGTCAGCGGCGTCAAAACAATGCTGGAGAATCTGAAAGCGATGAACTTCAATACCGTTTATGTTCATGCTTCTGCCTTTACGGATGCCTATTACCCTTCACAATATTATCCAGCTGCGCAGTATGTTGCCGGACAGATTGGCCAACAAGTCAGTTATGATCCGTTCGGTCTGTTTGTTGAACAGGCTCATCAAGCAGGTTTTCATATTGAAGCCTGGATCAATCCGATGCGCTCGTTCCGTACGGATCAGGAAAGTCAGATCCCTGCCGACTGTATCATCGGCCAATGGCTGAAGGATGCCTCCATGCGAGGAACACGGATCGTCAGTGAAGGCGATCGCTGGTATCTCAATCCAGCCTATTCAGAAGTCCGCGATCTAATCTGTGCGGTGGCGAAGGAACTGGCGCAGAACTATCCGATTGATGGTCTGCATATGGATGACTATTTCTACCCTGACGGCGTGACCGCGGATTTTGATCGAACCGCTTATCAAGCTTACCAACAGACCGGCGGTGGGTTGTCATTGGGCGATTGGCGGCGGCAGAATATCAATGAAATGGTTGCCAGTCTGTATGCCACAGTGAAACAGGTCAATAACAAGATTCAGGTCGGCATCAGTCCGGCCGGGAATCTGGAATATTCGGTGGAAAGCATTTATGGCGATGTCCGGGAATGGGTCAGTCGTGACGGCTACCTGGACTACATTCTGCCGCAGATCTATTTTGGTTATGAACATGGCACGCTGCCGTTTGATCAATGCCTGAAGCAATGGGAAGACTTGACCCGCGGAACTTCGACGCAGCTGATCGTCGGCCTGGCCGCGTATAAAATCAATACCGTAGACAACTACGCTAAGGACGGCAAATATGAATGGCAGCAGCATGATGATATCCTTAAGCGTCAGATCGCGCAGCTGCGCGAACACAAGGACGTTGCGGGGTTCTCCATTTTCAGTTACAATTCTCTGTTTCGCCCGGATGCCGAGAACGCCGAACAGGTCAGCCGTGAGTTGGAGAATGTTCGGGAACTGATCGTAGAAGCCAAGTAGAAGTATTAAACAGAATAAAAGCGATAGACTGGCTGAAATGGGAAGCTCATGGGCCGAACCCCAGGCCGAAACAAGATCACAGGTTAAAGCAGAGAACTGTGAACTTGGAAATGCAGTTTATCACCATTCTTAAAGCGATCATCAGAAAGAATTGACTGGGTTCATTCCCAGTTTTTTCTTGCCTTCGCTGCCCTGTTTTCGGCTGCGGAAACGGGCATATCTTTTCCTTTGCGCCCGCAAGTTATGTATAATAAGCACACAATGCCCGGATACCCTGGCTACCGTTGTTCAAAGATAGTGATGCTGAACAGGCTGAAAGTCAGGGGCAGAAAGATCGGGGTCAAGTAATGAAGATGGGAAAAGGAGAATGTCAATGAAGATCATCAAACGAGATCAGAGCTTTCAGATTTATGACCGCCAGAAAATCAGCCGGGCAGTCAGCGCGGCGTTTGAAAGCGTGGGTCATTCGTTATCCGAAGTTCAGAAGGAAGTCCTTCTGGATCAGGTGGAGGTGCAGATCCGCACTGCAGGGGAAATTGCCCCGGTCAGTGTGGAACAGATCCAGGATTGGGTAGAACAGGCCTTAATGCAGCAGGGATGTTACGAAGAAGCTCGGCACTATATTCTGTACCGTCAGGAACATGCTCAGCTGCGCGGACAGATCGATCAGCTGCACCGGATTATACCAGATGATGAAATTCTGGCCTGCTGCCGTCAGCTGCAGCGGGATTTTACTCAGCCGGGAATGTCGTTGGCGGTTCTGATTCAGAAGGTTCAGGCGTTTTCAAAAGAGAAGATGAAGCGTTCCCAACAGCTCGATAATCTGATTCGCGCCTGCATTGAGCTGGTCAGTCAGGAAGCACCGCAATGGGAGATGGCGGCGGCTCGGTTTATGATGATCAAGCTGCGCCGCGCTGTCAGTCAGCGAATGGAACGGCAGGGAATCCGCACGTTAGCGCAGAAATTGTTATATCTGGAAGCACAGGGCCTGTTAAATCCAATGCTGTCCGAGAATTACAGCTATAAGGATTTAGCTCAATTGGAACAAGCGATGGACCCGCACCGTGACGAATTGTTCAATGCCAGCGGTCTGGAGCTTTTAATCAAGCGCTATCTGATTCATGATCACCAGGGAGAAGTGCTGGAGCTGCCGCAGGAAATGTTTATGGGCATCGCGATGCATCTGGCGATTCCTGAGAAGGAAAATCGGGTTGAATGGGCGATCCGGATCTATGATGTCCTGAGTCAGCTGCAGGTGACGATGGCCACGCCGACACTGGCCAATGCCCGCAAACCGCAGGCTCAGCTGGCTTCCTGTTTCATTGACGTCGTTCCGGATTCACTTAAAGGAATTTATAAGTCGCTGGACAGCTTTGCCCAGATTTCCAAACAAGGCGGCGGGATGGGCTTATACTTCGGAAAAGTCCGGGCTTCCGGCAGCGATATCCGCGGTTTCCAGGGTGCGGCCGGCGGCGTGCTGCGCTGGATTCGGCTCGTCAATGATACCGCTGTGGCTGTTGATCAGCTGGGAGTGCGTCAGGGTGCGGTTGCGGTCTATCTGGACTGCTGGCACAGAGATCTGCCGGAATTTCTTCAGATCCGCACCAACAACGGGGATGATCGGATGAAAGCACACGACGTTTTCCCGGCCGTCTGTTATCCGGATTTATTCTGGCGGATGGCGAAGGAAAGTCTGGATCAAAACTGGTATCTGATGTGTCCGCATCAAATCCAGAGTGTCAAAGGCTATGCGCTGGAAGACTGTACTGGGGCATTATGGGAACAGCGCTACCACGAATGCGTAGACGATCCGCGCATTGAAAAGCGTGTGATCCTGCTGAAAGATCTGGTCCGTCTAATTTTGAAATCGGCGGCGGAAACAGGAACACCGTTTGTCTTCAACCGCGATGCGGTCAATGCGATGAATCCCAATGGCCATCGTGGGGTGATTTACTGTTCCAATCTGTGTACGGAAATTGCGCAGAACATTCAGCCCATGGGTGAAATTGAAACTCGGTTAGTGGATATCGATGGCGATGCCGTGATCGTGGAACAGGCCAAAGCCGGAGAAATGGTGGTCTGCAATCTGGCATCGCTGAATCTTGGCCGGCTGAATACTGAAGATGAAGCCGAGCTGCGTTCCGTCATAGAAGTGACGGTCCGGGCGCTGGATAATGTGATCGATCTCAATGCTTATCCTCTGCCGCAGGCTCAGCGGACCTCGCAGCAATGGCGGGCAATCGGTTTGGGTGTCAGCGGACTGCATCACTGGCTGGCCAAACGTTCGGTTTTCTTTGAATCGGAAGAACATCTCAAAGCCACAGATGCTTTGTTTGAGGCAATCAACTACAACGCGATCCGCGCCAGTCTGAAGCTGGCTCAGGAAAAAGGCCGGTATGCCTATTTTGAAGGCTCTGACTGGCAGACCGGAGCCTATTTTACGAAACGTCACTATCAATCTCCGGCCTGGCAGGCGCTGGCTAAGGAAGTCTCGAAGCAGGGTTTACGCAATGGCTGGCTGTTAGCCATCGCCCCGACGAGCTCCACTTCAGTAATCGCCGGAACCAGTGCCGGCGTTGATCCGATCATGAACAAGTTTTTCTTAGAGGAAAAAAAGGGCAGCATCATCGCCCGTGTAGCGCCGGAGCTGAACGATCAGACCTATTGGTATTACAAAAAGGCACATCAGATCGATCAGACCTGGGTTGTCCGAGCCGCCGCCGTCCGGCAGCGGCATATTGACCAGGCTCAATCCGTGAATCTTTATATCACCACGGATTATTCGCTGCGGGATTTGTTGAACCTGATGATTCTGGCTTGGGAAAAAGGCGTCAAGACGCTGTATTATGTCCGCAGTCAGTCGCTGGAGGTGGAAGAGTGCGAATCCTGTTCTGCTTAAACAAAACTTGTAGAGAAATCCGCTTGCGGCTGCGCAATCTTTCAATATTGACAGCTTTTAATAGGAATTCCGCGGTGATTTTGTGCAAGCTTAGACTCGATTAAGGAGGAACTATCATGTCTGAACAACTCAAACGCAAAGCTCTGTTTAATGCTCAGGGCGATACTGACGTGCGGCTGCGCCGGATGATCAATGGCAACACAACCAATCTCAACGATTTCAACACACTGAAGTATGGCTGGGTATCTGACTGGTACCGCCAGGCTATGAATAATTTCTGGATTCCCGAAGAAATCAATCTCGGTCAGGATCTCAAGGATTATCCGAAACTGGAACCCGCTGTGAAGACCGCTCTCGATAAAACTTTATCGTTTCTGATCTTCCTCGACAGTATCCAGACGGCCAATCTGCCGAATATTGGGGAAGTGATCACGGCCAATGAAATCAATCTCTGTCTGACAATTCAGGCCTTTCAGGAAGCAGTGCATTCGCAAAGTTACAGCTATATGCTCGATTCCTTCTGTTCTCCGGATCAGCGCACAGAAATTCTGTACCAGTGGAAAGAAGATCCGCGCTTATTGAAACGGAATGAGTTTATCGGCGGTCTGTATAATGAATTTATCGAACAGCGGACGCCGCTGCAGCTGATGAAAACGCTCATGGCCAACTATATCCTGGAAGGCATCTACTTCTATTCCGGCTTCATGTTTTTCTACAACCTTGGCCGAATGGGACTGATGCCGGGTTCAGTCCAGGAAATCCGCTACATCAACCGTGATGAAAATACTCATCTGTGGCTGTTCCGCAGCATCATCCTGGAACTGCGCAAAGAAGAACCGCAGCTATTTGTCCCGGAATATGAGCAGCTATATCGGGATATGCTGAAGCAGGGAGTTGAGGAGGAAATCGAATGGGGCTGTTCGATTCTCGGCGATGAGATTCCCGGATTAAACAAGACGATGATCCGCGATTATATCCACTATCTCGGCAATCTTCGAGCGAAAGCGATTGGTTTGGATCTGATCTATCCGGGGGAAGAAGAGGAACCTTCCTCCATGAAATGGGTCAGCCAGTATGCCAACGCCAATCTGATCAAAACGGATTTCTTTGAAGCCCGTTCCAGTGCCTATGCCAAAGCTTCCGCCCTCAAAGATGACCTGTAAGCCGCTTTCAGCCTTGTTTTAAAGCGATTTTCCGCAAGAACAGATCGTTCAGGAATTGACATTGGAAACGGGTGTTGATATGATTAGACTATCGACATCGTTCGATATTTGTGGAAGGAGAAAGAAATTACCATGAAAAAGTTTTTAGCACTTGCTCTGACAGGCATGATGGTTCTGTCGATGAGCGCTTGCGGAAGCAAGGATAAGGGCGGCGACGCAGCTGGCTACAAAGACGGCACATACACATCAACACAGAAGGGCAACAACGGTGACGTTACTGTCGAAGTAAAAATCGAAGGCGGCAAGATCACCAGCGTTACAACTCCGGAACAGGCTGAAACAGCAGGTCTGGGCGACGTAGCGATGGAAAAAGTCTGCGCTGCTATCGTAGAAGCAAACTCTGCAGAAGTTGATACCATTTCCGGTGCGACCAATTCTTCCAACGCTGTCATCAAAGGCGTTACAGAATGCTTAGGTCAGGCGAAATAAGGAAATTATAAGAAACCTCTATTCTTTCATTAAAAGCGTGAACAACTGTTATTGAAAGTGGGGAAGATGAGTCAGCATGTCCGACTCATCTTTTTTTATCTATTAGGAAATTGCATCAAAACGGGCAGTGAATTCAAATGAGTTGA
>ERZ1108168.192-NODE-192-length-59819-cov-11.899890_pt1 | contig 59819 bp, 59 predicted proteins | sample MGYA00403704_ERZ1108168 | MGnify/ENA primary metagenome ERZ1108168 (study PRJEB35170, sample SAMEA104062421) | human gut metagenome | biome: human gut; feature: human-associated habitat; material: faeces | place: Denmark | collected 2012-06-12 ...
GCAGCATCATTGATTTGGATTGTCAACAAACAGATGATTAAAATACATTCCAAAACTTTTTTTACTCTCTTAAACATTTTTTCTCCCCTTATTTCTTTTTATGGTCTTTTAATAAAAAACAAAAAATCATCTTCGCAGATAAAATTTAATATCCCTAATAATATTAAACATTGTTATTCTCCCTGTAAGCCCTTACTAAGGTAAATTATTATAAAGTGAAACTCTTGTCAAACAAAATTTCATAAAGATATAGGGAATGTTCAGAATGTAATATTTAAAGAAATATATATAAATAGAAATAAGGGTGGATAAAACTAGAAATGTAATAATCTTATCACTGTTAAAAATGAATTATGAAATATATTTCACAATTCGTAAAACTAATTTTAATTGATAGTTTTGAAATCATGAATGAAACAATAAAAAACAGACAGCACTGGGGGATGTGCTGTCTGCCTGGAACTCAATGTTATACAAACGAAGGCTTAGTACATGCCGCCTTCAGGCATAGCTGGAGCTGCTGGAGCATTCTTTTCCGGCAATTCCGCAACCGCCGCTTCAGTTGTGATGAACAGGGCTGAAATCGAAGCTGCATTCAGCAGAGCGTTGCGGGTAACCTTTGTCGGATCCACAATACCGGCCTCAAACATATCAACCCATTCGCCCTTCTTCGCGTCAAAGCCGACGTTCTTGCCTTCAGTCAGCTGACGGGAAACAATCTGATCTCCATCATAACCAGCGTTTTCTGCAATCTGGTACAACGGTTTAACGATGGCTTCAAAGACGGCGCTGATCCCCTTCTGTTCGTCGGAGGTTTCACCTTTCAGCTCATCGCGGTATTCACGGTAGATGGAAGCCAGAGCTGCGCCGCCGCCGATGACGATGCCTTCCATAACTGCCGCTTTCGTTGCATTCAGAGCATCTTCAATTCTCAGCTTCTTTTCTTTCATTTCACTTTCTGTCGCCGCGCCGACCTTGACAATCGCAACACCGGTTGTCAGCTTCGCCAGACGTTCATTCAAACGCTTCTTGTCGTATTCCTGCGTTGTATTTTCAATCTGCTGCTTCAATTCCGCAATTCGATCATCAATCTTTTCTTTCTCACCGGTTCCGCCGACAATCGTCGTATCGTCTTTCTTAACGACAACCCGGTTCGCATGACCGAGATCTTCAATTTCGCCGTCTTTCAGCTCCATGGCCAGATCCTTAGCGAAATACTTCGCGCCGGTAACAATCGCGATATCTTCCAGCATGGCCTTCTGATTGTCGCCGAAGCTTGGCGCCTTAGTGCAGACCACATTGAAGGTGCCTCTTAACTTATTCAGCACCAGCGTCGCAACGACTTCCTGATCAATGTCATCAGCAATGATCAATAACGGTTTGTTGGTCTGGACGATCTTTTCCAGTAACGGCAGAACTTCCTGAATCGTGTTGATCTTCTGGTCAGTCACTAAGATATATGGATTATCCAGCACCGCTTCGTTCTTTTCCCGGTTGGAAACCATGTATGGGCTGATGAAGCCTTTGTCATACTGCAGACCTTCAACCGTTTCCAGTTCCGTTTCAAAGCCATTGGATTCATCGACGGTAATTACGCCTTCACGGCCAACCTTTTCCATCGCTTTAGCAATGATTTCGCCGACTTCCGCATCTCCGGAAGAAATCGCCGCAACCTGGGCAATATCCTGATTGGTTTCCACTTTATGCGTCTGTTCAAGCAGCTTGTCGGCAATGAACTTCGCGGCTTTTTCCATACCGCTTCTCATCAAAACCGGATTGGTTCCTTTTTCAACGCTGCTCATGCCTTTGTGGATCATCGACTGCGCCAAAAGCGTCGCTGTCGTTGTGCCGTCGCCGGCTGTATCGTTGGTCTTAGACGCCACTTCCAGAACCAGCTTAGCGCCCATGTTTTCAATTTTATCTTCACATTCGATTTCTTTTGCGATCGTAACACCGTCATTGGTAATCAGCGGTGAACCATAGCTTCTTTCCAGAACAACATTACGGCCTTTCGGACCCAATGTAATTTTGACCGTATCGGCCAGCGTATCGACGCCCTTCATCATTGCAACGCGGGCATCTTTAGAAAAACGGACTTCCTTCGCCATATTCTCATTCCTCCTTATTTTTTATTTATTCAATTACAGCCATGATCTTGGATTCCTGGACTAACAGATATTCCACACCGTCGATCTTGACTTCGGTTCCGCCGTACTTTTCGTAGATAACACGATCGTTGACTTTGACGCAGCAATCTACATGCTTGCCGTCAACTTCATGTCCGCCGTTGACTGCCAGCACCTTGCCGACGGTCGGTTTTTCTGTGTTTTTGTCAGTCAGGATAATCCCGCTGGCGGTTTTTTCTTCTGCCTTTTCTTTCTCTAAGAGCACAAAATCATTACATGGTCTAATCATCGTAATTCCTCCTTATCGCTCACCTTAGCACTCTTGCTTCATCAGTGCTAGCACTTATTATTATAGTCTGCCAAGCTTCTTTGTCAACACTTCTTCGCGACTTTCTGCAAGAAATTCTAATTTGACAGGCTGTGCTTCAAGTCTACCGCACAGAAACAGCGAAGCTTCACCCTTTTTGACGGCAGAATGGATAATAAATCCGCGAAGAAATGCACCGAAGCCGATCTTTGCAGACCTAGGCTTCAAAACTGAAGTCTTTGAAGGATTCCCTTTCCTTCCCTGACAATGATATAATGGAAAAAAGTCAGGAGGAAACATATGCTGAAAAGAAAACTAGGAAAAACAGGATTGGATGTTTCGGCGGTGGGTATGGGAACCTGGAACATTGGCAATCAATGGGGTGAACTGGATGAAAAACAGGTTTACGATACAATTCAGACTGCGTACAGCCAGGGTATTACCGTTTTTGATACAGCGGATGCTTACGGCATCCCCGGAGGCTGTTCGGAAGAACGGCTGGGACAGGCCTTAAAAGGAATGCGTGAGAATGTCGTTTTCATCTCCAAATTCGGCAACTGGGCCAAACGGTTCGGCGGAGCGATGCAGTTTACCTGTGCCGACATCGTAATCGAAGCCTGCCATGCTTCGCTGTTTCGCTTGCAGACAAATTACCTGGATGTTGCGCTGTGTCATCTCAATGATTTAAAGCCGGAGGAAACCGAACCTTGGCTGGATGGACTGGATGAGCTGAAACGGCGAGGATTGATCCGCCATTATGGAATTTCGACGGATGATCTGAACGTCCTGAAAGAATTCAACCGCCGCGGCAGCTGCGAGGTGGTCGAACTGGATTATTCACTAATCAATAAAACACCGGAAACTAACGGAATGCTGGACTACTGCCTGAATAACAACATCGGCGTGCTTGTCCGCGGCCCATTAGCCCAAGGCATTCTTTCTGGTCATTATACCCGCGAAACGCACTTCACGGACACAATCCGAACACCGTTTAACGAAGGCGGCAGTGCCCGTGAAGTTTATCTGCAGAAAATGGACCGCTTAGACCGGATCATCGCCGCTGCCGGCCGTGAAAATCTGATCGAAACCAGTCTGCGCTATATTCTTAACCATCCTTGTCAACCTGTCGTTATTCCCGGCGCTAAATCGCCAAAGCAAGCCATCGCCAATGCCGCTGCCGGCAGCGCTTTATTAGAAGACGAATTGTATGCCAAACTGAAAGCCTGTTAAGACAGTTCCATCTTATTCTTTTAATTCCTGCCCATCGCCGAATTCCGATGGGCTTTTTTTAAGTCAGAATTACTAACAGATCAATGTAAATATCGATTAAAAACGATAATCTGAAATCTGGACATCGGACATTTCATCATCTTGCATAGGATTAAGAAACGACGAACTGAAAAAGGGGGTTCTTAGTTATGTTTCCCCGAAAACTACCATGTTTTATGCTTAGCCTGCTTCTGTTCGCTGCCTGCAGATCCAAGAAAAGTTCATTGGGGGCTGAGATTTCAAAAACACCTGAACTTCTGATTATGGATGAAACTCAGCTGGAGCATTTGAGTGATATAGAAGATGACTATTATTTGTTATTCTGCAACGAAAAGGATAACGTTCAAGCCTTTGCGGTTTTCTTAAAAGAAACTGCCAAATCACGCCGAACAGCCCCAGCTCGTTCTCTGTCTTTTATGTGGAACCAATCCCTGAGTTCACTCAGCCCCCGACACCCCTGAATAATATGCGAAAATCTTTGAGGCAAAGCTCAATAAAAGGCAGTCATCCGTTTCTTTGAGTATCTAGCTCTGGCTCAGTCCTTGTGAATCCTGAAAGAAAAATCAAATCATTGTTAGCTTAATTTAACTTTTGATTGACAAACCGTTTAATCAATGTTAAATTTCATCATGTTGAAGATAAAAAGAACGCGGGTACAACATCCGCCTTCTTTTCAAATCAAATGTTATCTCACACTAACATTTGACAAAAGGAGTTTTCTCAATGATGATCAATAAACGACTGATTCAGGCCGTACCCGAATCAAAACAGGCTGTCAGGGATCAAGTTTTGCTGCAATGGGGCAGTTTGATCGCCAACCTGATCATTTTGTTTACCTTCGCGTTTCTGTTGGAAGCCTTGTGGAAAAATCAGCTGAACGCTCTGCGGCTAAGCTGCGCCGCCGTACTTATTTTCGGCAGTTTGGTGGTCCGGTGGTTCTGCACAAGCGCCGCCAGCCGTAAAAGCTTCGAGGCTTCGCGCTCTGTCAAGCAGATTTTACGCCGGCAGATCCTGGAAAAATTACTGCGTCTGGGCGTGAGTTATCGGGAACAGACTGCGACAGCGGAGATCGTACAAATTGCGGTTGAAGGCGTTGATCAGCTGGAAACCTACTTTGGAGCTTATCTGCCGCAGTTTTTTTACAGTATGCTGGCGCCGCTGACGCTCTTTGCCGCCCTTTCCTGGATCAGCCTGCCTTCGGCATTAGCCCTTCTGTTCTGCGTTCCATTAATTCCCATCGCGATTGCGGCTGTGCAGACCTTTGCAAAGAAACTGCTCTCTCGCTATTGGGGACAATACGCTTCTTTGGGCGACAGCTTTTTAGAAAATCTGCAAGGTTTGACAACCCTAAAAATTTATCAGGCCGATGAAGCGATGGCCTTGAAAATGGACGTTGAAGCCGAGCATTTCCGCAAGATCACCATGCGGGTGCTGACGATGCAGCTCAACTCGATTATCATCATGGATTGGGTTGCTTATGGCGGGGCCGCCTTGGGTGTATTTCTGGCTGCGGCACAGCTGCGGTCCGGAGCTATTTCATTGGCTCAGGCGTTGGCCATTATTTTCTTATCGGCTGAATTTTTCATTCCGATGCGGCAGCTGGGCAGTTTCTTCCACATTGCGATGAACGGCATGGCCGCCAGCGACAAGATTTTTCAGCTGCTCGATCTGCCCGAACCTTCCGAAAAAACGGAAATCATCACCGAAACCCATCCGACGATTGAAATTCAAAACTTAGGCTACCAATACCAGCCTGATCAAACGGTACTGAAGAACATCAGCACAGCCTTCCCCTTCGGCAGCTTGATTGCGATCGTCGGCGAAAGCGGCAGCGGCAAATCGACGCTGGCCAAGATTCTGACCGGACAAAATCAAAACTACAGCGGCCATGTTCGGCTTGGATCTCTGGAATTAAACCAGATCCGTGAGACCAGTCTGATGAAAACCGTGACCTATATCGGTCACAGCAGCATTTTGTTTAAAGGCACCGTCCGCGACAACCTGTTAATCGGCAATCCGCACGCGGATGATTCACAGCTCTGGACCGTTCTTGAACAGACCCGCCTGGCTGATTTTCTGCGCAGTGAACAAGGTCTGGATACTATCCTGCTGGAAAAAGCCGCCAATCTCTCAGGCGGTCAGATTCAGCGGTTAGCTTTAGCCCGCGCATTGCTGCATGACACGCCTATCTACATCTTTGATGAAGCGACTTCCAATATTGATGTAGAAAGTGAGGCTGATATTCTCAGCCGGATTCACCAGCTGACCCGCCAGCATCTGGTCATCCTGATTTCCCATCATTTAACTCAGGTTCAGCATGCGGATCAGATTCTGGTTCTGGAACAGGGATCGCTGAAAGAAGTTGGAACGCATGAGGATTTATTGAAATACAACGGTGTCTATGCTGATCTTTGGCACACCCAGAAGCAGCTGGAGAACGGCTGCGAGGAGGTAAACGCATGAAAACCCGGAATACTTATACGCTGTGCCGGCAAATGATCGGTCTGGTTAAACCGTTGAGCGGCTGGATGGTGATGGCTGTCACCTTTGGTTTTCTTGGTCATCTTGGTGCTGCTTTCATTACTATTGAAGGCGCGGGTGTGCTGCTCAGCATTATTTTTCCAGGCACTGCCGCATATCTAGGCGGCTTATGGCTGATCGTTGTCCTAGCTTTGCTGCGTGGTATCTTACGGTATGGTGAACAGGCTTGTAATCATACGATAGCCTTCCGCTTGCTGGCGCTGATCCGTTCTCAAGTCTTCAGCGCCCTGCGGAAATTGGCGCCGGCAAAACTGGAAGGGGCGGATAAAGGGAATCTGATCACACTGATCACCTCTGATATTGAATTGCTTGAAGTCTTTTATGCGCATACGATTTCTCCCATTCTGATCGCCTTGTTCATGAGCCTGTTTATGACCCTTTGGATCGGCCGCTTCCACCCGCTGTTAGGGGTCATAGCGCTGGCTGCTTATGTCACTGTCGGAATCCTCGTTCCGCTCTATATCCACCGAAAATCGCAGGGTTTAGGCACGCAGCTTCGACGGCAATCCGGGTCGTTGAGCAGTTCGGTTCTGGAAACCTCGCGCGGACTTTCGGAGATCCTGCAGTTTGATGTTGGCGAACAGCGCCTGGCTGATCTGGATCAGCGTACGGAAGTCCTAGCCAAGCATGAATTGACGATGAAAATTCTCAATGGAAAAAATATAGCGCTGACTCAGACTCTGGTTTTACTTTTTGACAGTCTGCTGCTGATCGCCGCCGGTTTGCTCGTTCATACAGGCCGGCTGGATTTCAGCAGTGCGGTGCTGGCCTTTGTCGGTCTGATGAGCTCCTTCGGACCGGTCATCGCCTTGGCCAATCTGGGCAGTACGCTGCAGAACACCTTGGCCAGCGGCAACCGTGTGCTGGACCTGCTGGAAGAAACGCCGGTTGTCGATGAAATCACCGGCCGGCCGCAGATTGACTTCACCGGCGCCAAGGCCGAGAATCTGAGCTTCAGTTATGGAGAAGAAGAAATTCTTTCCGACCTCTCGCTAGATATTCCGCAGGGAAAAATCACCGGCATCGTCGGCCGCAGCGGCAGCGGCAAATCGACCTTTCTGAAACTCTTGATGCGCTTCTGGGAAGTCCGGCAAGGCACATGCACACTGTCCGGCACATCGATTTCCGATATCAACACGGTTAATCTGCGGGAATTGGAAAGCTATGTTACCCAGGAAACCCATTTGTTTCATGATACGATTGCCAACAATCTGCGGATTGCCAAACAAGACGCAACCCTAGAAGAAATCCAGGAAGCCTGCCGCAAAGCTTCCATCCATGACTGGATTCTCACGCTTCCCCAAGGCTATGATACCCCGGTAGGTGAGCTGGGCGATACCTTATCCGGCGGAGAACGGCAGCGGCTGGGTCTGGCTCGGGCATTTCTGCATTCAGCGCCTTTGATTCTTCTGGATGAACCCACTTCCAATCTTGACAGCCTGAACGAAGCCATCATTCTGCATGCGCTGCAGAAAGAAACACAGGATCGGACCGTCGTTCTAGTTTCCCATCGCGCTTCAACGATGCGGATCGCCGATCAGGTGATCCCCGTTGAAAACGGAAGGCGCAGCTGATGATGCATCGATTTAAGGAAAAAGGAGAAAAAATGATATGAAGCGAACTCTTTTGATCTCGCTGGGTACCGTCAGTCTGATCCTCGGTGCTTTGGGCGCTGTACTGCCGCTGCTTCCGACCGTTCCCTTTCTGTTATTTTCGGTCTGCTGCTATGCGAAAAGCTCCAAAAGGCTGCATACCTGGCTTCTCAATACCGCACTTTATAAGCAGAATCTGGAAAGCTATGTTCAGGGAAAAGGCATGACTGCCAGGACAAAATTACGGATTATGACAGCAGTGACACTGATGATGGCCTTGGGATGGATCATGATGTCCCGTGTTCCTGTCGGCCGGCTTATTCTGTTGGGCGTCTGGCTTTTTCATATCCTGTACTTTATTTTTGGAATCCGCACGCTGCCGGAAAATAAGGGCAAAGTTCCTATCACTGAAGCTGAAGAAGAATTCTGAGCGGATATCATCCGCCGTGATGATTCTGCCCTTGCCTCTTTGAAAAGTTCTGCCAGACAGAAAAGACGCTTCCTCCCATGGGGTGAGGAAGCGTTCTATTTTTTTAGGCTAAGTGCTTCAAGTATCCGCCGCGGTTTATTTCGCCGCCGCTGCCGTGCCGGCAATCCGGCCGGTTGTAGCATACAGACCTAAAGAAGCTGCCAAAACATAATTTTCGTTATAGAAATAACGATTGCTCATTTCGCCGGCCGCAAACAGGCCCGGGATGGCCTCGCCGGTCTGGTTCAGGACCTGACCGGTTTCGCTGGTCAAAACCCCGCCCTGAGATCCGAAAGTCGTCGGATAGAAGATCACGGCATAATAAGGAGCCTGATCCAAAAAGACTAAGTTTTCAGGCGACTTCCCGAAATCTTCGTCTTTCCCGGCTTCTGCCTGCTGGTTGTAGCGGTCAAAGCTGGCCTTCAGCGCGGCTGCGTCCACCTTCATGCCTTCCGCTAAGGCTTCGATCGTATCCGCCTTGACTACGGCGCCGGCCGCTGCTCCTTTTTCCAGAATTGCAGCTGTATCCGCATCGCTGGAATCATAAATATAGTAGAACGGAGCATTGCCGTCCTGAATCATATCCGAGCCTAAAGCATCATAATAAACCGCACTTTCGCTGGCAAAACGTTCACCCTTGGCATTGACGCCCAGCTGCTTATTCGTTGTCAGCTTTGCCGCCTCCTCCACCTGGCTGGCTAATCTCGGATCCACCGTGGTTGCGCAAATCGAAGTAAAGAAGTTCTCAAACGGAACAGCTCCGGCTTCCAATGCCATAGTCATGCCATCCCCGGTTGAACCTGACGCGGCAACAGAAATCGTCTGCGCCTGGGCAACCTTCGGTGAATACTGCTTTACCATTTCACCATTCGCAGAGATCCCGCCGGTAGCCAAAACGACGCTGGAGGCATTAAAGGTAATCACTTTGTCTGCCGTTTCCGCAACGACGCCGACAACGGCGCCCTGATCATCAATAACCAGCTTTTCACCCTTGCACTCCGTGATTACTTCGATTCCTTGGTTCTCTGCAATCTTGACCATTTCATCAATCAAGCCGCGTCCGCCTAATGGATTATGCGCTGTCGGATAAGGCCCAAAACCGGTAAAGACTTCCCAGGTCACGCCTTTTTCCTGCAGCCAATCGACCGTTTCTCCGGTTTTGGAAACAATCTCTTCCCACCGCGTTTCATCAGGATAACCGGACTGCTGGCCAGAATAACTCATCCGCTCATCCCAATACTTACGGAATGTATCCAGAGAATCATCAAAATCAGTATCGTCATACAGTTTGGAATCAATGCTGATCAAATAACCGCCCGCAATCGCCGTCGTGCCGCCGGTCACAGCCTGCTTTTCAATGACAACGACATCGGCCCCAGCTTCTTTGGCACTCAGGGCCGCGCTCATTCCGGTAATTCCGGAGCCTACGACGATCACATCCGTATCACGGCTTTCTTCCGTCTTGGTTTTTGCCGTCTGATTGGCAGCTGTCTTAAGCTGTTCTGCATCGCCGCCCGCCTGCACGACACAGTCTTCAATCGCTTCCAGAATTCCCTTGCTTGACTTGGTTGCCCCTGCAACGGTATCTACCGCCAGGCTCTGGCTGCTCATCACGCTCTGCGGAATCTTCTCGATTGCCGGATCACTGATCCCTGCGGTTTCTTGATGTTCTTTAATCGTGATTGAGGCAATTTCCGTATCCGTAAAGGTTACCTCTACAGTGATCGAATCGTTGTTGCCCTTCCCTGTTCCGGTGTACGTTCCCGCTTTGAATAAACTGTTTCCGCCCGAAGTTGGTGATTTCGGACTGCCGGAGCATCCAGCTAAGCATAATAACGATGCTAAACACAGACAAATGAGCTTTTTCATGCCCTTCCCTCCTTGACATGCATCAACGCATGTTTTCTTTATCACAATTATACATCAATGCATAAAATAGTACAAGAGTAAGAAAAGGACTGTTACAAATCAGAAATTGAGAGAAAACCTGAGCGTTTTAGTCTATACTCTGAGTTTTCCCCATTTTATAGCAAAACGATAAAAGGAAACAATTCTGAAAATAACTGGATCTCTTCAAGTCTGGATTTCAATCCTATTTCAAGTCCGGCCGCTGCCTACATTCCCGATTTTGAAACAGGACGCAGAATCCCGATCGGCGTACTCTGATCACTCTGCCCCAACGGATTATCACTGAGGATCTCCGCCAGCTTTCGGCGGTTGACAGACGCCGGCCAGACGCCGAGGATTTCAGCTCCGTAATCATTGATATCCACAATCGCAACCGGATGGTCCAGCAGCATAGCACAGTGCATCGCTGTCCGCTGGGGATCCAGCGGTCCCAGCACAACATATTGATGATATGGAGGCAGAGTGTAATCACAGGGACCGTCAATCACCGCCGCTTTTCTTCCGGCTACACGATAGAACCAGCCTTTCTGACCTAACAGCTTACCCAGCATGCCGATTGCCGCGGCCAGTAAGATTCTCAGAACACCGCATTCCTCAATAGCCATCTGCATGGTTTCCGGCATGCCCAGACCAATTCCGCGGGGCGTTTTGGTTACGAAACGGCTGAGCAGCCGTGCCAGACGGCCCGGCACAATCGCTGACAGCGGAAAAGCCCGGCCTTGAGTACAGGCCACCATTTTTTCGCTCATGAATACAAGATCTCCCTTTTCCAGCTGCGGCGCCACTACCTGGCGAAGCAGCTCATCCAGATCATCGTGTTCCGTGATGACCGGCGTTTTCAGGGCGTAACGGTCATAGCTATAACCAGAGACCTCGATTCTTTTCTGTTTGTTTTCATTCACTTTTAACATCACGACGTCCTCTTTTCATAAAAACAGCTTAGACGTGTGTTGTTGTCAGAGTGTATGCAAATTGTTATGAAGTTGTAAAAACTGCAGGCATTATCTCAGTCCACATTGAAATTATTCATTAGGAGCCTGAAAATCTGCATTCTCTATGGACACCAGCAGATTCTCCGCAAAGGATCCGGTGCCGAAAGCCATCGGCCGCCCATCAGCCAAGTTTGTATAGAGATAGCCTTTATGTCCCTGAGCGTCGGCAAAGATCGAGAGCGCAATTTGGTTTTTCATCTGCACGGCGTAAATACCGGTCAGCGATGCCATGTCAAATTCCGGACGGTTGATTTCAAACCAAGTTTTTGCCTGACTTTGTATCTGTTGTTCTGTTTCCGGTGAAATTTTTAGGGGCTGGGCAGTCTCAAAATTCATCTGGGCAGCCAGCACCTCCTGTGTTTTTTCATCCAGACAGACGCCATAACTGATCTCATCCGCATTTCTCTGACGCAGAAACAAGACCAGCATCGTTTCCATTTCTTCAATCATGACGTATTCCTGCGTTTCGGTTCTGATTGCGGAACTATAATGGATATCCCACTGCCAGCCTTCAACCGTCAGTTCCAGTCCAAAATAACGATTCAGGGTATCCACTGCCCGCTGCTTCAGACGTTCCTCTTCACTGAACAAAGCAGCCGGCCCGCTGCTAGATGGATAATCCCGGATCATCAGCGACTCCGATCGGGCGGAACAGCCGGTCAGCATGTTCATCAGCATCAGGCCGGCCAAAAACCTCAGTTGCCATGCTGCGCCGCGTTGACGGGGAACAAGAGAAAGTCGATGCCATATCATTTCACCATGAAATCGAAGGCCGTCTTGAATCTGGACGGCGGTCTTTTTTATCTTATATTTTATGCTCATCAGCAGCCTTCCTTTCCAGTCTTCGCTTTCCCAGCCGCAGATTCTTTTTCAAGCTGACTTTTATCGGATGCCGTTGGCTGTTCTGAAGACAGCGGAAATACAAAACGAATCTCAGTCCCGGCATGAGGTTTGCTTTTTACTTCAACCCGGCCGCCGTGAGCCGTTACAATCCGCTGTGTCAGCGCCAGACCCAAACCGGCTCCATAATGCTTCCGAGTCCGGGCTTTATCCTCCATGACAAAGGGTTCCAGCATACGCTCCGGATGCGGGTCTTGTATCCCGCTGCCTTCATCCCGCACAGCAATGATTATCGTTGTATTCAGACGGAAGGCGCTCAGCCAGAGGCAGCCGCCGGCAGAGCTGGCTTTGACAGCATTATCCAGAACATTGCGAAGGGCTGCCTGCATCAGCTCTTCTTCCATTTCCAGCTCCAGCGGTTCACTTTCCACAATCAGCTGCAGCTGCTCCGCCTGAAGCACAGGTTCCAATCGTACTGCCGCCTGCTTCAGCAGCTGCTCCACGGACTGTGATTTCAGCGGCGGCAGGGGCTGAGCCGCCATGATCAGCTGCATCAGCCGGGATGATAGCTGTTCCATCCGCCGCGCCTCTGATTCAATAACATCCAATGCCTTTTCAGCGTCTTCCGGTTTCATCGCTGTCCGTCTGAGCAGCTGCGCATAGCCTAATATCGACGTCAGCGGCGTCTTCATTTCATGCGATAAATTATGAATAAAAATTTCCTTTTCCTGATTGCCAGTTTCCAGCTCTGCAACCTTTTGTTCAACAGTTTCAGCCATGCGGTTGAAATTCACGGCCAGCGCCTTCAGCTCCCGGCTGCCGCTGAGGTCTAAGCGCTGATGCCAGTTCCCCGAAGCAATCTGCCGTTCCCGCTCTGCCAGCAGCTCCACAGGATGGGTCAGCCGCCGGCTGATCACAATCATGGCGCCAAGATAGACTGCGGAAGCCACAAGGGTAATGATCAGAAAAAGCCACCGCTGATGCTCCTGATCTAAGCGAAGTTCTGTGATCTCCGCACTGGTCTGCACGATCAGCGTTCGAGAATTCAGCGCCACCTGATGCGCGGAAATCAGGTATTCCCGATCTTTAAACCGCTTCGTTTTCAGCCAGATCTGATCTGGCTGAGGAAGTGTCAGCTGATCATCGGCAATCTCCGGAAACTGATTCTCAGCGAGGCAGACGCCGCTGTCATCTAAAATGCGAACGCCGGTTTCCAGCACGTTTTCCTTCAGCATCTTTTCCAGCTGATTCTTCAGCTGTTCATCCAGAGATTGGACTGACGGATAAAACTGAAGCAATGAAACCGTGGTGGTCAGAAGGCCGTCGAGAGCCCGGTTCTGTCCGATCATCGCCTCAAGCTGATCCTGAAAACGCTGATGCGCACTGATCTCAATCAGCATCAGCCCAGCGCCGTTAAAAATCAAGGCAAACAGCGCAAAGGCACTGAGCGCCAGCTGATAGCGCAGTCTCACAGCCGGTCCTCAAGCCGATAGCCGATCTTATAAACGGATACAATCTGGCGGCTCAGGCCCAGCTTCCGCCTCAGAGAGGCAACGTGCATGTCCACCGTTCTCGTCGTGCCTTCATAATCATCGTGCCAGACCTTTTCCAGTATTTCCTCACGGTAAAGAGCGATATTCCGGTTACGGACAAAAAAGACAAGCAGATCAAATTCCTTAGGCGTCAGCTCTAAGCTTTGGCCCGAAGCCTTTCTGACCTGACGCTGATCTTCATCGATGCAGAGATGCTGAAATGTGAGAATGCCGTTCTTTCTTCCAGTCCGCCGCAAAACACTTTCCACCCGCGCAAGCAGTTCCATCATTTCAAACGGCTTGGTGATGTAATCGTCCGCTCCGGCCTGCAGACCCTGTACCTTGTCCGCCAGCTGAGTTCGGGCACTGACAAAGATTACCGGCACCTGATAGCGGCGGATCTTTTTCAGTATGGAAAAACCATCCTCCTCTGGAAGCATGACATCCAGAAGAATCAGATCAAGTCCGCCATGTTCGAGTGTTTCTATGATCTGTTTTCCATCCGTCAGCTCCGCAGTCTGATAACCGGCCGCTGTTAAAGCCAAGCGCATCAATGTACGGATTGCCTCTTCATCTTCAATCAACAGTATTTTTCCCATAGTTCCCCTCTCCTCTAACTCCGCAAAATTTCCACCTCTGGCTATTTGCAGAATACGGCGCAGAAAACCGAAGCTGACTGCGCTCAAGCCTGACATGGACAGTCCTTTATCTTTTGACGTTTAGCCTGAATCTGGGTTTCAGTCAGCTTCATCTCATTGCATGATTCTATTATAACAGCCTGTGCCTTGAAGCAATGATTACAAATTACGGAAGATCATGAAGAAAAAGAGTCTAATCTAAATTTTAGCAGAAGAAAAAAGCAGACCGAGAAACAGATTTCAAAAGAGCCGTGTTTTCAGAATGCTTTCCTTTTGATTATTTTACTATAAAAGTGGGGAGCAGCCACAGTTTTCTTTTTTCCCTGAAATGCCGCAGCTTCTTTTTACGTTATTCGTTTTAAGGTCATACCGTCAAACTCCGTAACGGACAGAAAAAATCTCGACAAACATTTGGGCATCCTGCATCAGCGTTCGCTGTTTCAGAACAAGTTCCGAATTCTCAGTTTTTCGCAGTTCGGTCATGCCATAAACAAAGATATACAAAAATTGAAGCATTTCTTCAATCTTGGCATCCGTTCTTAACTCTCCCTTATCCACAGCCCGCTTGAGCGCTTCTTCCTTGATCTGATACACTTTCTGCGAATAATCCTGCATGGGGATTTCCGGTTCTCCCTGACCGCCAACCCCAATCTGACGAAGCAGAGATTGGCTGGAAGAACAGTAAAGGATATCTTTCTCTAATTTTTCATAGATCGAACACGGCTGTTCAAAGATCTGTTTGTATTGATCGACAACACGAATTTTTTCCTGTTCAATCACTGCCGCATACAGCTCTTTTTTATTCTTGAAATAGTAATACAACGGTCCGCGAGTCACCCCCGCTTCCTTTCCAATTGCTTCTAAATTCGTTCCGGCATAGCCATATCGGGAAAAATGTTCTTTCGCGATTTCCATAATTTTCTGTTTGGTCTGTTTCTCTGCGTTTCCCATATTGATTCCCCTTTAATTTTTTTTATTATATCACTTTTTAATCGCACTTCGGCAATGGGATCACAGAACTGACAACTTATTTTTTGAATCAATTTGTATCCGTAGTCTAGAATAAGGATCAAAATTGCAGTGTTCTCTTTCTCTTTGTTTTTTGACTGTTAAAAGCTTACCCGTTCGTTTATAATACTAGTAACAGAACTTCGAGGCCGGTTCTCATCAGGGATTCTTCGAAAACCGGCATGAATAACTGTGATACTGCGGTAATTCCGCAATGGAGGAAAAATGAAAAAGATCTTAATCTTAACCCTTGCCTTAGCCTGCCTGATGATTGCGGGTTGTTCCAGTGCGCCAAAAAAGCAAACAGCTTCCTGCAGCTACACTCAGGAAGGACTTATGACTGCAACGTACAACCTGACAGCGGAAGAAAATCAGATCACTGTCATGTCCATGCAGATGACTTATGACAAAGCAATGTTCGGAAACATGGACTTTTCAGCACTTTCTGAGGAAGAAAAAACTCAAATGACCGATGCGATTTTGGCGCAGTCTGGTTTTTCAACGGAAATCAAAGGGATTAAAACAACGGTTGACATTCAGGATACCATCAGCGCTACGATTGAAATCGATCTGAAAGAAGTAGATCCGACGATGTTAAGCAATCTTGGAATTGATCTTACCAATACAGAAATGAATATGGACACCATTGTTCAGCAGATGAAAGATCAAGGTTTTCAGTGCAAATAAACGCTGCTGGACTGAAACTTTAGTTAAACTGCCGGATTTTTTAGTCTTGGGATTCATCGATTTTTAGAAAAAAGGAACAGATTCGACTGGGCAGTTGCGCCAATCTTGTCTGTTCCTTTTATCGTATTTTCCAATGATCTCTTTACGAAAGAATCGGATTTCATTCCCTATGATGAGTTCTATATCGCTCAACATGACACGGCAGCGCTGCTGCCTTTAATCTTGTTTCCAGATCAGCTTGACTTCATGTCAGCGGGGGATAATTGCCCGCCGCTGCTTAAGCCTGCTTTTGACGATTTCTCCCTCCGCCTGCAGAGGTGGGGGATCCTCGCTTCTTTCGTTAAAGAAAAGCTTTCCTTGTTCGGATAAAATTCTGATTTTTCAGCAAAGCACCGTGCTTATCCGCGCTTGACCCAGATCGGAGAACACCATGCGCAGTGATCATCGGCCTGTTCCACGCGCAGATAGTAATAATCTTCTTCGCCGCGTTCACTGTCTTCCACTGTGAAGTCCATCGCCTGACCGCAGCCTTCCATTTCAACAAGAACTTCGTTATTCTTGATAATCTGAACTGTGCGGAGATCATTCACGGCCAGCACGCTGACATCCAGCTTAACGCTTTCCCCAGCCGGGATCATAATTTCTTCACCCATGTGATGGCTGCCGATTTTAAGCGAAGCCAGAATTCGGGCGCCGCTGGTGCCATAGGTGAAGCGGTTATAAATCGCCGACCAGACGTTTTCACTGGTCAGTGTCGGTACGAAAGCGCCCAAGATTCCGCCTTCCACACCATGCTCCATCTGATGCGAATCTGAACCGGCAATAAAGCCCAGATGATAACCGCGGGCCAGGGCGTCCTGCGCGCAGTGCCGTTCAAATTTCATGATGTTTTTGGTATATTTTGACTGATTTTCAAATTTTTCGTAATCCGCATGACGCGAGAAAATTTCAACGACGCGCTGGACTTCCGGATCATGGTAGTCCCAGTCTGTCGCCGCTGAAACCAGCCCCCAGTTGGCTGCCGGATGATGCGGAATACACTGACCGCCATCTTTCTTGATGCTCGCAAACAGAACTGTCGGATTATTGCCTTCCGGGTCGGTGCTGCGGTACAGTCCGCCGGTGCTGGATGGATAGTAAACATTCTTATGTCCGAAGTCGTGCTTGTATTCGTTCGACGTCCATTCATAAGCTAACAGAACCGCAAAGTTCTTTTCGCCATTGAACAGATTACGGGTCGTACGATTCCATTCCCATTCCGAATCCGTCGCGATATCAGGATAATCATCATGATCGGTTAAGGCGCAGAAATCCATCTTGGCGTCTTTGATTGCATAATGATAATACTGATCGATCTCGCCTAAGGCATCCGACAGATTCGACTGCCCGTGAATATCACCAAAAGTTAAAGTCAGGTTTTCATAGCCGTTTTTCTTCAGCCATGCCGCAACTTCTTCCTCGCTGCGGCTGTCCAAGGCTTTTTCGGCCGGAATCGGCTGCACGAACTGGTCAATCTTGTTTTCAATCTCCAGATCATAGAACTGCGGCAATACCTCCAGGGCAACTTCATTGTAGACAATCGATGCATAACGGTGCATATGGCCGTTCTTATTGCCAAACTGCCAGATATAATGCAGAACATTCTTTTCATCCAAAGCGATATGCGGACGCACAGCACACTGGCTGTCATTGTAGGTAATCACGACGGGTTGAGACCAGACGCCTTCCAGATCCCGGACACGGATGATCGCATTGTATTTTCCCCAAGTATACGTCACGACCGTATAGCCTTGAGAATTCGCTGTAATATCAATGTTATTGTACCAGTTGCGGTTTTCTGTCAGCACGGTATAGTTGGAAACGACAGCCTGACCTGCTTTGACTTCAACGTCAGCGACGTTATTGCTGAAATAACAATGCTTGCCATTCTCATACCAGGCCACTGTCACTTTGTTTCCAACCCGGGTCATCACCGGATGCGTGCTGTAAATCGCCGTTTGATTCAGTTTGATTTCTTCGCCCCACACGCCGTCGATTTTAGCACGGACAACGACATCATAATTGACGCCGTTATACAAATCATAGGCAACAAAGCAATGCCCCAAACCATCGTGATCAAAGCACGGACGATAGCTTTTCATGGCGGTATTCACCTTTTCCCGTGTTACGGTTTCACCCAGAGTAGCAACGAGGGTATCGCTGAAACCAACGCCCTGACGGTTATAGACAACAACCGGATGCGTTCCGTCATCCTTTACCGATGGATAGAACAGAGCTTCACCTTCGTCGATCACCTGAACAGCCCCGAATACCCCGTCTTTGTATTCGCGGACACACAGCTTCCAGACTTCGTTTTCAAATTCGGACCAGGCCGTGATAATCCGATCATTGAAAGTGTGCATACTTGGCCGCAGCGCCAGGCCGGAGCCGGAAATCTGAACTTCGTTATGCGGATGATTGTCGATCATCTGCGCGAACTGAATCACCTCCGTGTGATCGAGATATTTCTCCCAAACCACAAAGGTTTCGTTTTGGCTGTTGACGGTGACATCCGGATATTGGCAGCTGCTCTGCCAGATATCGGTAATCTCAACGGACGTACGCTTGAAATGTTCCATAGTTCCTCCTTTATTCATCTTCATATTTACCCACACCGGCAGGCGGCTGAATGTTCTTGACGCCAAAGGCCAGAACCAGCAGCGTGACGATGTACGGAATCATTTGAACCAGCTGCGAAGGAATTCCGTAGCCTTGAACATAAATCTGAACGGCGTCGCACAACGCAAACAGCGAGCCGCAAAGCAACACGCTGAGCGGATTGTAGCGCGAGAGGATCGCGATGGCGATCGCAATGTATCCGCGGCTGGCCGACATATCCCGAACAAACATATTCAGACTGTCGATCGACAGATAGGCCCCAGCTAAACCAGCTAAGGCGCCGCAGACCAAAACGCCGATATATTTCATCCGGCGGACCGGGATGCCCATGCTGCTGGCCGCTTTCGGGTTTTCGCCAACCATGCGCAGCCGCAGGCCGAACGGCGTCTTAAATAAGATAAACCAGCTGAGAATACAGGCCGCAATCGCAAAGATCAGAAGAACAGACTGGCGGCTGAAAATATCGCCCAGAATCGGAATATCCTTTAGAAATGTCAGTTTGGTATTGACCGAAGCCACGGCTTCAGAGTTGCCTTTATTGCCCCAGATAATCTGCATCAGCAAGGTCGACGCCGCCGTCGCCAATAAGTTTAAGCCGATACCGCTGATGACCTGATTGACTTTGTAGCGGATACACAGAACGCCATGGCATAAACCAAAAATCATTCCGCCCAGGATTCCGCACAACAAGCCGATCCAGGCATTGCCGGAATAGAAGGAACCTACCGCCGCGGTGAACGCACCGGTCAGGATCATGCTTTCCAAGCCGAGCGCCATAATCCCGCTGCGCACGGAATACACGCCGCCCAAGGCCGCTAAAATCAGCGGAATCGACATTGAGAACATCGTGCTTAAAATGCCTGTCACATTATTCAGCATGACGCTGTCCTCCCTTCTTCTTCCGGTCTGCGCCGATCAGCGCGCGGATCAGCAACGGCGCTGAAACAAAGATAACCACCAGCGCCTGAATCACGCTGACAAATTCCGTTGGAATCTGACTCATCATGTTCAGATACATCGCTCCGGTTTTCAAGGCGCCGAAGATGATGCCGGCCAGAACGATTCCCAGCGGCGAATCACTGGCCAGCGCTGCCACGGAGATGCCGCTGAATCCATATCCTGGCGAAAAGCCGCTGATGAAACGCTTGCCGACACTGGTTACATGCACAGCTCCGCACAAACCGGCCAGCGCACCGCTGAACAGCATTGCTTTCATCATGACGCCGCCGACCTTGATGCCTGCCGTTTCCGCAGCCTTCATATTCAAACCCACCGCCCGGATTTCATAGCCGAAGCGTGTTTTCTCAAGGATGAATTTAACTACAAGAGCCGCGATCACGGCGATCACAATCGCCCAGGTCAGCTGATAACCGGGAATCATTTTGCCTAACAGCGCGCCTTCAACAATTTTGTTGGTCTGAGCGACTGCCCCTTCGGCTTTCAGCGGATAATTGACCAGATAATCACAAAAATTAATGATGATAAAGTTTAACATCGTTGTCGTGATCACTTCATTCGATCCAAACTTAACTTTCAGAAAGCCGATCAGCGCGCCGGACAAACCGCCGCCGATCACTCCGCAGATTAATGCCGCAAGCAGGTGGATCACCCCCGGCAGCGGCAGCGGCGTCATACCGACCAAGGCCGCAACCATCGCGCCGGTATACATCTGGCCCTCAACGCCCAAGTTGATCAACGTTGCCTTTTTGCCGATCATAAACGCCAGACCGGTAAAAATTAGCGGCGTCGCCTGAATTAACGTATTAGTGAAGGAACGCACCGATCCCAATGAACCTTCAATGATCACGGAATATGCAAAGATCGGATCATAGCCGCAAAATAACATGATAATGCAGCTGACCAGAATCGCCAGCATAAAGGAAACCAGCGAAATCACGATGGAGCTGGTTTGCATCAAACGGTTAGACAGCTTGCTCATGACGCGCCTCCTTTCCGCCGGTCATCAACAATCCTAACGACAGTTCATCGGCGTCCTCTGCTTGCTGCACGCTGACGATCCGGCCATCATAGATCACCGCGATCCGGTCAGACAGCGAACGAACTTCATCAAGATCAGCCGAAATTAACAAAATAGCCTTGCCTTCATCGCGCAGCTGCAGCAGCTGATGATGAATATATTCCATCGCGCCGACATCCACGCCGCGGGTCGGCTGAGCCACGATCAGAACATCCGGATTCTGCTTGAAAACGCGGGCAATGACAACCTTCTGCTGATTTCCGCCGGACAGCGAGGAAACCAGTTCACGGGCATTCGGCGTTTTAATCATATATTCATTGACCGCTTCATCCGCATAGCTTTGAATATTTTTCTTTTGCAGCATGCCCTGCTTCAGAAACTGCGGCGCGTCATGGTAGCCTAAGATCAGATTATCTTCAATCGACATTTCGCTGACTAAGCCGCGGGTCAGCCGATCCTCCGGAATATGCCCGATTTTATGCTTCAAAAATGTATGCGCATCGCCATGGATCGACTCCAGACCCATCGTGATCGTTCCGGAATCCGCCTTGCGCAGTCCGGTCAGCACTTCAATCAATTCCGTCTGACCATTCCCCTCAATCCCGGCAATGCCGAGGATTTCGCCTTTGCGGATCGTCAGCGATATTCCGCTGAGCACCTGCACGCCGCGTTCGCTCAGCTTGAGATCCTGAATCCGGAAATAGTCTTCACCCAGGTTGGTATTCTTCCGGCGTACGTTCAGTTCCACTTCCCGGCCGACCATCATTTGAGCCAGATCGTTTGTCGTAACATTGTCTAACGGCAGACCGGATTCCACCATTTTCCCATCCCGCAAAACCGAAATGCGGTCGGCAATGGCCAGCGTTTCCTTCAGTTTGTGCGTAATGATGATAATGGATTTCTTATCGTTCTTTAAATTCCGCATGATGACAAACAGTTCTTCCACTTCCTGCGGTGTTAAAACCGCGGTCGGTTCATCCAGAATCAAAATATTAGCGCCGCGGTAGATCGCTTTGAGAATCTCTACGCGCTGCTGCTCGCCAACCGACAGCTCCTGAACCTTGGCCCGCGCATCAATGTTGAAATGAAACCGGTCGATCAGCTCCTGAATCTGCTGTTCGGCCTTTTTTTCATCAATCAGCCAGCCTTTACGCGGCTCATGATTGACGATGATATTTTCCGTTACGCTCATGACCGGGGAAAGCATGAAATGCTGATGCACCATGCCGATTCCCAGCTGAATTGCGTCTTTGGGGCTCTTGATCTTAACCGGTTTGCCATTGATGCGGATTTCGCCTTCATCCGGCGACGTCATCCCGTAGAGGATTTTCATCAATGTTGATTTGCCGGCTCCATTTTCTCCCAGCAGGGAATGAATCTCTCCCTCACCTAAAGAAAAGGAAACATGATCAACAGCTCGTACTAATGGATATTGCTTAACAATATCGATCATTTCTACACTGTTCATTGTTTCCTCCTTTTTCTTTTACAAAATCAACTTAGCTGTCAGCTTATTTTGTATACTGATTGGAAGATACCCAGCTCTCCAGTTCATCTTCAGTTTCACAGATGACCAGTTCGCCGTTTTGAATCTTAGCTTTGATATCCGCAATCGCTGCCGCAATATCTTCAGGAACTTCAACATTGGAGAACTCATTGGAATATCCGACAGCTTCTTCCTTCAAGCCGCTGATCTTGACGCCTTCGGTCCATGTGCCTTCAACTAAAGCCTTGACTTCGTTGTAAACCATTTCGTTAACGTTGCGGATGGAAGTCGCCGCGATCGAATCTGGATCGATGGCATTCTGATTTCCGCCGACACCGAACGCATAGCGGTCTGCTTCCTTCGCCGCGTTGAAGACGCCCAGGCCGGAAGCACCAGCAATATGCTGAATGAAATCCGCACCCTTGTTATACATCGACATCGCAATGTTTTTACCCTTATCCGAATCACTGAAGCTGCCCACTGTCGCAGTCAGAACTTCGCATTCAGGATTAACATATTTAACACCTGCTTCAAAGCCAACGACACCGGAACGCAGGTTCGGATTGTCCATACCTAAGATAACGCCAACAACATTGTCAGCATTGGCTTTCGGCATCTCTGACAGCGTGCCCAAGCCAGCATAAACGCCGCACAGGAAGGTCTGTTCCTGCCACTTGGTAGAAACGGCGCTGACATTCGGCAGCTCGACCGAAGAATCAATGATGGAGAATTTCTGATCCGGATAATCTGCCTGAACTGCAGTTAACGCATCATTCTGATCGGTAGCCAGACCAATGATCAAATCATATTTTCCAGAATCCGCAAATTGACGATAACCCGCTTCAAAGTCACTGGCTGATTCCGGCTCTACATACTGGAAATCAATGCCGAAGTCCGCTTTGGCCTGGGTCAGTCCATCATAAGACATGTCGTTGAAGTTCTTATCGCCCAGTCCCCCGGTGGACAGAACGATTGCAACACTGATCTGCTTTTTGTCATCATTACCGGCGGTTCCGTTGTTGTCTGTGCCGCCTTGTTTAGCGTTGTTGCCTGAGCAGGCAGCCAGCGATAAAGTAAGCAGTGCGGCGGTACAGAGAAGTCCTAACTTTTTCATCTTTTCCCTCCTGGTAAGCTTAACGCTTACAAATACAGTAGATTTATATCATGGAAAAGCTTACAAAAAAAGTGACAAATGTCACTTTTACTATATTTCCTGTGATTCTTTCGATTTCTTCTGTAAGCGTTTTCCGATCTGTAATGAAATCGTCATTTTCCCGCATAATTACTGACCCTTGGATCCTATTTTTTTACTTTTTATTGAAAATTTCTTCTATATTCATAGGACCCGCTTGACCACAGCAAACGCGAATTTTTGTAATATCAGTTAATCCTTCAAAATCGGATACTTCCACTCCGATACCGTAAACATCAATTCCATAACCAAATCCATCATCCGTTTTTACGTTTAAGTAATAATGTCCGTCTTCTATGCACATAACATCCAGCAGTCTTCTTTCAATATCTGCTTCATCAAGAAGCATTATCGTTCCTTCTGAATTGACATATTCACCGGCAAATGAAGCAAAATTCCCAGCCATAATTTCTTCATGATTAAGTCCTGAATCGACTATATTCTCCCCATTCTCCGCCGGATCATGATTAAACTGAGGATTTTCATCCGGACTTAGCTCTATCCCCGCTTCTTGGTTTAATTCAGAATCTTCCTTGTGGTTTTCCTTCTCGTTTATGTAAGAACAGCCCGTCAATAAAAATGCAACACTTAGACCGATCACCATTTTTTTCATCATTTTCACCTTATTTCCGTCATTCCTTTTTTGCCACAAAAACAAATCGCTTTCGTCAGTCCGTCTGCTCATGTGTTGAAAGCTTTTAAATAATCCAAAAATCGCTTCACCGGTTCATTTGCGGCTACATCTTTGCGGATTAATGCATGAACCTCGACCTCGACCTCCAAGTCCGCTAAAGGCAAGGCAACAATTCCCGGATATTCTGTATATTGCCAGCCTGCATTAAAGCTCACCGCAAGTCCGCTTTGAACAAGCTTCATAATCAGATTCCGATCTGATGCATTCAGATAGAAATCCGGAGTTTTCAATTTGTTTCTGTTGATCTCCGCCTCCGTTCGGCCTTTCTGTCCAATATCATGAGTGAGTCCGATCAGCGGATACGGCGCAAGATCGTTGAGGTAGACTTTCTCCTGTTGGGCCAGCGGATGATTTTGCGCCGCAAGCAAAAACAATTTGTTTCTGCGGGTGTAGACAGGATGAAAAGCAGCATCATTATAATGACCCGCGGCAATCCAGATCGGAATATCTTTTTGATCCATCGCCTCAATTATTCTTTCCCGGGTATAGGAGCGGACACGGATGGACAGATCCGGATTCTGAATGATGAAATTTGCCAGAAAGTCTTTACCAAAACCTTCAGAAAATCCGGATTGAAGACCAATATTCAGTTCATGGGCCGGATTCAGCTTCATTTTATCAACTTCCGTAAGAAAATTCTGATGAAACCGAATATAGTCTTCCGATCTTTGATATAACGATTGACCGAACACGGTTGGAACGACACCGGTTCCGGTGATGTCAAACAACTGCGCTCCCAGTTCATTTTCCATTTTCTTCATTATTTTGCTTAATCCTTGCCGGGAAATGTAAAGAATTTCCGAAGCTTTATTCAAGCTCCCTTGTTCAACAATTGTCCGAAAATAATGCAGCTGATTTACATCCATACTCATCCCTCTTTTTTTAATTGTAACACATTGCTGTAATTATTGTTACACCCAATGCAAACAACTGCTTCTTCTTTCCTGAACACAAGGCATGCTAAATTATTATCAAACGGAGGAAAGAAAATGAAAACATTGATGTCTAAAACAGGGATACTCTTTGCCGCCAGCGCTCTGCTGCTCAGCGGCTGTGCCAAATCCGGAACCTCTTCCGGCGCGCAAACAGCCACGGCAAGTGCTCAGGGCTTTGGCGGTGAAGTTTCCGTCACCGTCACAGTTCAGGACAACGCTTTAACCCAGGTTGAAATCCAGGGCAGTCAGGAAACGGTTGGGGGAAAAGCCATGACTGCACTGCAGACAGCCATGCTGGAAAGCAAGTCAGTCCATGTCGATACCATCAGCGGTGCGACAATCACCAGCGAAGCAGTCTTAAACGCCGCAAAGCAAGCCTGGAATACGGCTGTCGGTAACCAAACTGCGGCCGCGGAAGTGAAGATGAAACCCGGCACCTATACCGCTGCAGCCCCGGGATTCCGTTCAGCCTGGGATATTGAAGTCAGTGTAACAGTCGATGAAACAAATCTGATTTCCATTGACGTCAACCCGGATTCCGCAGATACCGTCGGTATTTTTCAGAGTGCAGCTGAAATTCTTCCGCAGCGTATGATTGAGCAGCAGTCCGTTGCCGTCGATTCTGTATGTGGGGCAACTGTTTCCAGCAACGCGATCAAAAGTGCGGCTAAGAAAGCGATTGCCGAAGCTTTGGAAGCTGCCGGAACCGATCCATCGGCGATATCCGCGTTTGAAGCGGCTGCCGCAAAATCCACTGACGCGCAAGAACTCAATACGGATATCTTAGTTGTTGGCTTGGGGGCAGCCGGCACAACTGCGGCTTTAAGCGCTGCAGAAACTTTATCTGAAAAAAATCCGTCCGATGTCTCCGTTCTGGCCATTGACAAAGCAGGGCGTTATGGCGGTGCTTCCTCGTTATGCGCCGGCGTCTTTGCGGTCAATCCACAGGGATTAGCCGCTAAGTATAACGACGGAAATGATTTCACAGACCGCGACGCCCTTTTGGCAGATTGGTTAGACTATGTCGAAGGTGATGCCAAACCGGAAATGATCGAACTTTTGCTGGATGAATCCGGCAATACATTAGACTGGTTGGTTGAAGATTATGGACTTGAGCTTGAAAAACCGCAGACAGGTTTAACGGAAGCGGATTCCAATGTCGTTCTGTTCTCCTATGCGCCGAGCAAGGAAGGAATGACGGTAAGACGTCAGCACAACATCCAATTCTATGACCGCTGCATGGAAAAATTTACTGAAATGGGCGGTCAAATCATGCTGGAAACCGAAGCTTATGATCTGATCCTGGAAAACGGCAGCATCGCCGGGGTCAAAGCCCGCAGTACGGCCGATGGTACGGAATATATCATCCACGCGCAGAAGGTCATTATGGGAACCGGCGGGTTCCTGTCTAATTCCGAAATGACCACAAAATATTTATCCAATGAATATTACCCATTATCAGGAACCTGGGACATGGTCGGAATGAAGCAAAATGACGGCAAGCTGATCGAGTCATCGATCACTCAGGGTGCAGCAACCTATAACATCGGAATGTGCCCGGCTGTTCATATCATCGGTGCGGCAGGATTCCTGAACAATTTTGAATATCATACCCTGGAAGATCAACTATGCATGCAGACGATGAAGCCAACTAAATGGACGGAAGGGGATCTGCCGCATTACATGGGCGTCGCCCCGGATTCACTGGCCGTCGATACCAAAGGAAACCGTTTCGCTGATGAATCGCGTCTGAATTTTGATGCTTGGGTTTCAGGTCCAAACTATTATTCCCTTTACAGTGAGAATCAAATTCGTGCGATTGAAGAACGAGGTCTGCGGACAGCGCCAGCCTACATGATGACTGTAAACTTAGGCGCTAATGGCTGGGCTCCGGCGGGCACACCAATTCCCAACGCGCATGAAGTCATGGAAGCTGCCATAAAAGCGGGATTTGTTTTCAAAGCGGATACGGTAGAAGCTTTAGCAGAACAGCTGAATATGGAGCCTGAAATCTTAAAGCAAACGGTCACAGCCTATAATGATGCCTGTGAATCGGGATTGGATGAAGAATTCAATAAGAAGGCCGAGAACTTAGACCCACTCTCTGGCGAAGGGCCTTTCTATGCGATCAAAATGACAAATTATCCTTACAGCACTTGTGCGGCCTTGGACGTCAATACCAACCTGGAAGTCCTTAAAGCTGATGGTTCACCGATGAATAACCTGTATGCTGCAGGCTTGGATGCCTCCGGCGTGCTGTATTCGGAAAAGAAACCCTATGTCACTTACGGCGGTGTTGATCAAGGTTTTGCCTTCACTTCCGGCCGCTTAGCTGGAATTCATGCAGCCCAGTCCTTGTCCAACGAATAAACGATATTCCTATCCTGTCAAGCTGTTGTCGAATGGAGCTATTCAACCGACGGCAGCTTTTTTATACCCGACAAAAGACCGGATAAAACAAAACAGGAAACGACTCTGCCGCAGGCTTGTCCTTTCCTGAATCTTTTATGTTTTGACTTTCCTGCTGCTTCTAACCAAACAGCCGCTACACATCAGTTTTCTAGTTATCTGCCGATGTGTGAATTTTTTAATTTTGCTTACTCTTCCCGCTTTTTAAACAATTTCTTTCTTTGTTCAGAGGTAATGGTTAAGGTATTTCCTTCTTTTCCAATCAGCCCTTCACTTTTAAACTGGCTGAGCAGTCGATAAACCGTCCGTCGGGAACAGCCCATAAATGCGGCCAGCTCTTCCCTCTTGATCTTGATTCGAATAAGATCCCCGCTTGGTTTCAGCGCATCACATAACCGCAGCAGATAATCAATCAGCTTGATATCCATCGAATTGGTAGGATAACGGGATTCGTTAATCGAAGACTCATAAAACTGATTAGCCCAGTAACAAATCAAATATTCCTTAAATGGATCACAATCCGACAACAGGATATACAGATCTTCCTTACTGATCCGATAACCGCAGCAGCGTTTATCAACTTTCAGCGAGCAGCAGTAACGATGGTGATCCGAGAAGATTTCCATCAATCCGACAAAACGGGCTTCATAATTGGTCACATAAGTATAGGCAATGCCGCGGGTGTTAACACTCTGCACATCCAGTACGCCTTCGGTGAATATATAGCCGCAGGTAACGGGCGCACCTTTTTCAATGATCGTATCCCCTGGTTCAAAGGTGACCGGAATCAGCCGCATCCGCACACGTTCGGGAATGGATTCTAAAACTTTCTCAAAACTCTGCATTCGTACTCACCTCTTGTTTCTCTGGTAAAGATTATAGCTTATTTTAATAGGGGTGAAAATGCTTTCCTGTAAAAAGTCTCAGATCTTCCGCAAAGCCCTTACGCAAACACTCCTTGGATCAAATTTCTACTCTATCCAGCTGTTTTAATTTACTTTAGCTTCGCTTGATTCCTGCAGGCATAATTTTTCTTTAGTTGCGGGATGAATCAGAAACTGTTGAATTTGCCCGTTTTCCATCTGAACCTGCACTAATAAATATCCTCCCAGGGGTGAAATTTCGGCTGAAACTCCATCTTGAAACTCACTGATGACCACTGTTTCAGCCCCCTGTTTTCGCATTAACAGAAGTCCGGGCGCTCTCGTACCCGACTGCGCTGAAAGCACAGTTCCATAATAATACCCAGTTTCAGAAATACATACCTGGCTATTAGCGAGCGAGCCTAACTCCTGGATCTGACCGATTCCATCAGCTCCGGCTTGGAAAACAAGCGTACCCGTTTCATTCTGTGTTTGGAAAAATAACTCATTGTCCCGGTTTCCGATATATTCCACAGATGCCCTCTCTGCCCCAAAATCAGGGATAAACGAAATTTCAATCCATTGATCCGGCAAACGTGATGCAAAATTCCAGATCCAGTATCGCTGCTCAGAAGAATTCGTTTCCTTCTCTGAGTTTCCCGCTCTGACCTGCAAAATTAAGCGTTTGTCAACCGCAGACACAACTTCCACTTTTTCACCGCCTTCAACTCGATCCCAGAATGAATTTTCATTGATTGCAAAGCCCTGACTTAACACGATTCGCCGCAAAATATTGTCCGTGATGACATAGGCATTTATCCCGTGAACCACGGCTCCCAGAGGGACTTTCAAGATATCTCTGATTTCCCCTGCTGAACGATCCCAAATGACAACCGCTGCGGGAATGAAGGATTCATCTTCAAGAAAATAAAATTCTTTTGCCGCAATGGGCAGCGTTGAATCCGATGATGCGGTCAGCCATATTGCAAAATAGCGCTCATTCACCACTGTGATGCGCCGGATTTTTATTTCACCCAACGCTTGTTCTGATGCAAAATCCCAGATTTCGGATTCTCCGGTTATCGTATTCATGCGTAAAATAGCATGATGATCCAACGTAGGTGTCCATAAAACTCCATCCATCAATATTGAATCGGAATTTTGATCCGTATACCAGCATTCATGACTTTCTGAAATCACCGGAACTTTTTCCGCTGCACAGGCACTGACAAGCAGTGCAGACAGGATTAGCCGGAGCCCTATTTTCTGCCTTTTCTTCATTTCATCTTCCTTAATTCTTTCTTGTATTTCAGCGTAACTTGGTTTCAGAAATCCAACAGGATCTCAAAAGCTGAATCTTCATCCACTTCTGATCAATCCAATCAGACATTCACTCATAGATGTTGAAGGTTTCTTCGTTGATTGTACGCAGTTCACCGGAATTGAGATCGTAGAGATAACTGATCCAGGTTTCCTGCGGATATTCTGACTGTTTATCCTGCGCCCTCAGCCATAACAGATCAACCGATGGAAGATAGGCTAATTCTACTTCCATACTGTCTAATTGAAACAGTTCATCCTTGCGCTCCCCGCTGCGATAATAAATCGTTGAATAAGGACGATAGCTTGGTGAATTATAGTCCTGAAACGGCTGCGCGTAATCCCCGTCTGAGAGCTCCGCGGTAAATGCACCCCGCTGCGTAAGAACGGCACTTCCCATCATCGATATATCTTTGATTAGTAAGTCTGCCTGATTTTCTTCCAGGAAATAATAGTCTACATTATCCCCAATCAAATCTTCCGCCTGCCATAAACCCAAAAGCAATTTCGGCCGCGCTGATGGAGTTAACAAAAAACTCTGTTCATTGTAGGTATCAATTTGTTCAGGACGGGCTTTTAACGTTAAGGTTTGATTCGTCAGATCATACTGATAAAGATCTCCACTGCGGAAACCACCCTGAATCAGCCATAAACAATGATGGACATCATCATAGGTTATCCCGCTCAGCGATGAACCATAAGACTCGTTATTAAACAATCTTTCATCCAGAAGGAGCACATCCTCTCCGCTGGAAAGGTCAAGACAGCGAACCTCGGCTGCTTCAGTCTCATTTCGATTTCGGATATAATATACCTTCCCCTGAGCCGCGGAAACAAGTCTGACATTTTCCAGAGTATAAACTGGAGTGAATTCCTGATTATCCAAGATCAGTAAACACTCCATACCTCCAGGCTGATCCATCGTTGCCTTAATGAACAGCCAATCTTCAACCGGGATCATCGAACGCATTCTTCCGCGTGGATATTTCGCCTGCGATATAAAGTAGCGTTCTTCATAGGTACCCGTTTCTGGATTCAACTGCTGCAAAGTCTTCCCATTAGCACTGAGAACCAAAATCTTGTCTTCAACTTCCACCACTTTCCCTTCTAAGGTAAGCAGTTCTCCAGGATCCAGGGCACTGCCTTGAGCAGCCGGTACTTCCTGATCGAATTGCATCGGCTGATCAATGCCATCCAGCGCTTGGTCTTCCTGCGCTTGATAAAACGCGTTTTTATTCTGCACCACCTCATAAGTCTTACCTGTTTCAGGCTGAATTAATGAAATCCGATGCATTCCATTGCCGGACAAAGTCGCTGTTTTCAGCCATCCGTCCACCCTTGTCAGCCGTGTTTCCAGATCGCAGTCCACAGTTGCGATGGGTGTTTTATCATAATTCTGTTGACGAATCACTTGACATTGCCTCGGATTGTCAAAATTACCAATTTTACGATTGGATACAACGGAATAAATACCTTTTTCCGATAAACAGGGCTGATTGCTCAGTGAATCCTGAAGCGTAATCAACTCAACCTTTTTCCCTTCCAGATCTGTTGAAAAGTAAACAACCTGCTTTGCACCGTAAATCTGAAAATACAGCTTTTCATCATCCGCACCAATCAAATAAGCCACTGAATAATAAGGGGCACCCCAGTTTTCAGGTTGCACGGCAAAGGAAGAAACCGTCTGTTCGCTGCGATCTATTTTAAAATAAGTCCGGACACTTTCCGGAGAATACTGTTCGGCAGAGACGATCACATACAAATCCTGAACGGTTTCCACATTAACCTGCTGCATATCAGCGACGAGGGTACTCAGATCTGCGACCATCTCAGCCTCGTCTTGATTTACGGATTGATGCCACAGCTGATTCTGAACGATCCAGTATAAGTCCTCACCCCGCATCTGCCCCGAACCGTTTGCCTGAATCTGTCTTTCCAGACGGCTCTCTTTCAAATTCCACAGGTTTACCGTCAACGGATTCACTACATAAAGTCCTGTCGCTTCTTCCTCAGTCTGAGTCCAAATTGCCAAATGCTGATCATCAAAAGATGTGATCCTAAGAATCTTACTGGGTTCCAGATTGGCCTCCTGTACAAAATCCCAGGTCGACAAAGACTGATCCTGAAAATGCCAGACATAGATCTGATTTTGATCGAAATCCGGCATATAATAAGTCCCTTTTACAATCACTGCCTGTGAATCAGCCTGACTCAGCCATTTCTCGTTTGAGCCCTTTGCCGCATCGGCAGACTTGCAGCTGCCCAGTCCTAACAATCCCAGGATCAGACATATCCCGATTCCAATCTGTTTTCTTCGTTTGATCTTCATCCTATTTCCTCCACATTCCTGTAAATATACTCGCAAATTCTTTTTCTGCCCACTTCAATATTGATCTGATTTCATTATAGCACCAGCCAAGGTTTACAACAATAGACCCTAAAAAAGAAAACCTCTGCGCATACATAAAAAAACATTCAAAGAGAACCCAGAAGTCAAGGCCTTTGAATGTTCTGTAATTGAACCTTTTTATTGGAGAAATAAACTAAAAAATGTGTTCTAAAGATACTTTACGGTTTGATCCAGCGGCTTGCGCTGATCATGTTGGCGGGATGGGCGACAGTCTGCCGCCGGATACCCGAAAGGAAGCAGACAATACGGTTCAACCGCTTCCGGCAGGTTTAAAGCTTGTTTCACCTGGGCTGTATCAAACCAGCAAACCCAGGTGCTGCCGATCCCCAGTTCCTGCATTTGGAGCATCATGTGGACGGCGACGATGGAAGCATCCATTTCCGCAGAACTGTGCTGATTGAATGGATTGACCCAAGCCTCCTGCTCATCCCCGCAGATGACCATAACCTGCGGCGCGTTGAACGTCATCGGTGTAATCGCGGCCAATTTGGCTAACATCGCTTCGCTTTGGACAACATAAATGCGCTGCGGCTGAAGATTTTTCGCCGTGGGCGCCCGCCGGCCGGCTTCTAAAATCTGATTTACAAGCAGTGAATCGACCTTTCGGCTGTCGAAACGCCTGACGGAATACCGCTGAACGGCCAAATCCAGAAATTCCATACGTTTTCCTTCCTCCTTGATTTCTGATGCTAGGTTGCCTGTCTAGTGTTTAAACCAGCTGTTCCAAAAGCTGAGCCACGCCATCCTGGGCGTTCGTGCCTGTAATGATATCGGCCTTCGCCTTTAAAGCTGAGGAAGCGTTGCCCATCGCTGCCCTGACGCCGCAGACTTCCAGCATTTCGATATCATTCAGACTGTCACCCACGCCTAAAACTTGATTCAGCGGAATTGACAGCTGTTTTGCTGCACAGCGAATGGCTGTTCCTTTGTCATGCTGATCCGACGTGATTTCCAGATTGGTCTTCGCATAGCTGTATACCTTGATGCCCGGCAGGGATGATAGCTGCTGGTTCAATTTTTTCACCTTGATTCCGCCCAATGCAATAATTTTATAAACCGGATCTGACGATTCCTGTATTTTTCGCAGCGGATCAGTCCAGCTGTGAACTTCAATTCGTTCCTGAGCTGGATTGTTCTGGGTAACCTTCTGATAATCCGGACGAATCAAATTCAAGGCATTGCCATAGATGTGGTGAAACGTCTTGGCCTGCATCCATACATGTTCGCGCTGAAGCAGCCGCAGAATTTCCAAGGCGGTTTCCCGTGCAATCGGCGTTCCTTCCGCCTGAGATCGAATGCTGCGGTAGTTTCCGACATAGCCGATAACATCCACGCGCGGATCAATGGATAATGCGACACCGCGGGCAAACAAATACGGCCGGCCGGTAACGAGAATCACCTCAATGCCCCGATCCAGGCAGGCCACGATCGCTTTACGGCTGCGTTCGCTGACCTTCTTTTGAGGCGTGAACAACGTGCCGTCCAGATCCAGACAAACCATACGGATTTCGCATTGCGCTAAATTAACCATGAAATTCCTCCTGAAGTACCTCTATTATAACTGAATAGAGAAGCATTCTGAAAGTTTTATTGAAATAGAAACCATCTCAGTTCAGCTTGAATAAAACTCTGGCTTTGCTGTTCTTAAGATGAGAAACTTATTTTTGGTTTTTCGTGTTAAATAGTGTTAATTCATTAAATTATTCCATTGAATTTTACATGAATATGCAATGAAATAAACACAGGAGGTTTGCTATGCAGAGAAAAATGATGATGTTTTTAAAATCATGGAAATCAAATCCATATCGTAAGCCCTTAATTCTGCAAGGAGCGAGGCAGGTCGGAAAAACATATACATTACTTGAATTTGGACGAATCCATTATGAGAATGTTGCTTATTTTAATTTTGAACCCATCCCAAACTAGCTGAAACATTTGCCGAGAACATCCAGCCAGATTATTTAATTCCGATCTTGTCCCATCTTGCCAATCAATCCATCATCAAAGAGAAAACGTTGATTATTTTTGATGAATACAATTATGCGAACGAGCCTTGACGAGTTTGAAATATTTTTGTGAAAGTGCTCCGGAATATCATGTTGCTGCTGGAAGTCTATTGGAAGTTGCAGTCAATCGAGCCGAATTTTCATTTCCTGTTGGTAAAGTTGATATTCAAACAATGTACCCAATGGATTTGGAAGAGTTCATGCTTGCTATGGAAGAGCGCGAACTCGTCCTGCAAATTAAACAAAGTTTTAATACAAACAGACCGCTGCCGGCCGTTTATCACGATGCTGCAATGCAGTTGTATCGACAATATCTCATCGTGGGGGGGAATGCCTGAATGTGTCATGCAGTTTACCCAAACACAGGACTATCTTACTCAAGAAATGATTTTGACTGGTTATCTGAATGATATGAGTAAATACAATCATTCCAACGAAATTAAGAAAACCCGGTTGGTTTATGATAACATAACCGTTCAGCTTTCTAAAAAGAACACGCGTTTCCCATATAAACTTGTGAAAAAAGGAGGCCGTGCCGCTGAATTTGAAAATGCCATCGAATGGCTTTGCCTTTCGGGAATTACCTCGCGGATTTACCGAGCAGAGCAGATCAGGAAACTACTAGAGAATGATCGAGATATTGATGCCTTTAAGATTTATGTTTCTGATTCAGGTCTGCTTTGTGCAAAAAAAGAATTATCCGCAACAGATATTCTTTATATGGTGGATGAAATCAATGATTTTAAAGGTGGAATGACAGAAAATTATGTGAATAATCAACATATTGTGAATGGATATTCCCCTTACTATTGGGAGTCAGAACGAGGTGCTGAAATTGATTTTATTATTCAGCGCGAAAACCAGATCATCCCGATTGAAGTCAAAGCTGCAGATAACACGAAAGCAAGGAGGCTCAAGCGATATATGGAGCTATATAAACCGGCTTATGCCATTAAATGTTCGGCTAAGAACTTTGGCTGGGAAGAAAATAAGAAAATCGTACCCCTTTACGCCGTATTTTGTATCTGAATATCAATTTCCCAAAAGTCCCCATCTCCGTTTCAAATCAGAGATGGGGATTTTCTCATGGGTTACAAAGGGCAGGTATAGCGTGGTAATCCCACGCTGTGCGCACCATATTCAATCGCTTCTTTCGGACAGCGGCAAATACAGGCCATGCAATGAGTGCAGTTCTTTCCCCATTGAGGCTGACCTTGACGAAGCTGGATATTGTTCAAAGGACAAACCTTCGCACATAGCCCGCAGTGAATACAGGCGTCGGTTACCGTAAACTTTTTCGTGGATACCATCATGGGATAAAACAAAACATTGACGATCCCGCTGTTCAGCTTGTCTTTTGCTTCTGCCTGAATGGATGAAAACGGAACTTCCTGACGAATTTCCTGAGCGGCCTGATCGATCCAAGGCTCGCTTTTGCGGATGCATTCCAGCGCCTCATCCTGGGTTGGAGTGGTAAATAAAGCAAGATAGTTTTCCGGCATCACAATCGGAAAACAGCCGCAAAAATTCATCTGTTTCTGCCGGCAGAGCTTTTTCAAATAAACTTCTGCGTTTCCGATGCTGCCGCCGCAGGTCATGACAAAATACAAATCCCGGCTGCCGGTCAGCGGCGTCTGTTTGAGCCAGGTGCTGAGAATCCGCGGTATCCGCCAGGCGTAGGTCGGACAGACAATAACCCACGGCTTTTCAGAATGCAGCGCTGTGTGATCTTGGCTGCGAATTTTTTCAAATAGATTGAGGACCTCCTGTTCAGTCTGGCCGGCTATTCTGGAAGCCACATAAGCGCTGTTGCCGGTTCCTGTAAAATAACAAATCATCCTTATCCCTCCCTGCGTGCATCCGCGGCACTGATATGCTCAACGCTCGCATAAATCAGATTGACTAAATCCGCTATCGCCTTCCACTGCGTCTGCTTCAGGCTCAAGTAGTAATAATTCTTTGTTCCTTCCTGACGCATCGCGACAATCCCGGCCGCTTTCAATATCTGAAGATGATGGGAAACTGAAGGCCGGGTCAGGTGGGTTTTGGCCGCAATCTCGCCGACCCGGATACCGTTAAGATCACTTTCCAGCAAAACCTGCAGAATCAGTTGCCGCGTTTCATCGCCGATCGCCGTAAAGGCGCTGCGGCATTGTTGGAAACCTTCAGCGATGAGCCGGACTCGTTCTTCACATTCCCGCTTATCCGATTTCACAGCCGCGTCACCTCCGGTTCATCCCGCGGCACGGAGCGCTGATAATGAACCGCCGGATAGCCCAGTACCAGCGTCATCGCGATCTTTTGTCCGCGCTGAAGCTTTAAGGCCTTTCGGATTTGACCGGATGCCTGCGCCGCCATCGTGAAATAACCACTGTATAAAACGCCAAGGCCGCATGCTTCAGCCACATATTCCATATTCTGCGCCGCAAGCAGACCATTCGTTTTATCCTCGGCTAAAATGACAATTACCGCCGGAGCTTCAAAAAAGAAGAAATGATCATCAATCGGATGTTCCCGCACCAGCGAATTGACCAGCCCGGCCGCCGGCTGAATTCTGCGGAACAGCTTAACCGCCATCTGTTCAATGCGGTCTTTCTGCTGATCCAAAACAACAAAGGAAACATCCCGTTTATTTTTTGCCGTATGTGTCAGCCATCCGGCTTCGATAATTTGATCCATAATTTCCGGCGCTACCTCGCGCTTCTGAAACTGCCGGATCGTGCGGCGAAACCGCAGCGTGTCCAATAAAGCCTGAGGATCCAAGCGGTCCAGCTTCGGTTTTTCAACCGGCGCGCAGGCATAACCGGAGAGGCTGACCGCCTGTTTCGGACACACTGCAACGCAATGTCCGCACTGAATACAGTGATCTGACACCGTTTGTGCTTTCTGCTGACGAAGCTGCAGATGGTTGACAGGACAATCCCGCACACATAAGCCGCAGCCGATGCACCGGCTTTTGTCTACAAGAACCTGATGTTTTTCCATGGTGGATCTTCTTTCGTTCATGTTCGTTAACCATTATAACCATTCTGAACGGAAGGCTGCAACATCGGTAAAGAAAGTGATTACCATTTCCCTGTCCTTTCCCAGCTGAAACGTATCCCGCTTCCTAAAAGCTCAGCTCTGGCAGACCCTTACCCCTTATATCTTTTCCTTATTCATCTTATCGAGGATGTAGTCGAACGTGGTTTCTTTCGCTTTCAGTGTTGCCTTCTGATCAATCATCCCGGTCCTCGTTGAAAGCAGGTCGGCAATATAGAGCTGCGTAATCTGTCCGATCATACTGCCTCCGCCGAGCGGCCCAGACCAACGCTTCATCAGAATGCAGTAGTCGCAAAGCGACGCTAAGGAAGAAACAATGGACGAAGTCACGCAAACGGTCGTCACTTTCCGCTGTTTCAAAATTTCAGCACAGTGCAGCGTATCGATGGATTCACCGGAAGCGCTGAAGAAAATCGCAATATCGCCGCGTTTCAATTCATTGAGATAAATCGACTGAAAATGGCTGTCTTTAAAATAGACGCCATTTTTTCCATTGCGCACTAAACGCATCGCGCAAGCCTCGGCTGGGATTCCGGAATTGCCGACGCCGGCGCAGAAAATGATCCCCGCCTTCTCCATCCGACCAGCTATCTCATCAAGCTGATTCAAATCCAGATTTTCGATTGTGTATTCAATAGAAGTCTGAATATTGTGATAAATCTGAGTGACAAACGAATCGTTTTCACTCTTGCGGTGTTCCCGCGTTTCCTCCGCCAGTTCCTCTTTGAAATCATGATAGCTCTCACAGCGGATCTTTTTGCAGAAGCGGACGACCGTGGCTTCCCCGCAGTTCGCTTTTTCTGCCAGCTGCGAAAGCGTGTGCGTACTGACCTCCATATAATTGTCAAGACAATACTTGGCAACCCGCTGCTCACTTTTCGTAAAGGACGCGTAATTGTCTTTGATTTTCGTATAAATGGACACAAGGATTCCTGCCTTTCTTTTTAAGAGGATTTCATTGTCAGACTCTGTTTCAATCATATCATAAATTTTAAACCAACAAGCCTCTTTCGTTCGGAAAAAGAAAGAAATCCAAAGGGACACATCCCCTGTCAAATCAATCCTCGGCTTCGTTCTCATTGTAAACTTTTAAAAAACTATTGCTTATCTTGTCAAACGGGTGTATTCTGTGTTTGGAGTAAAATACTCCAATTTATAATATTTTGGAGTATTGTATAAAAGAGGAGAGGTGAGTTCTTATGCTTTAGTTAGATCCGTCAGCGTACGATCACAGTTTCAGAGAGGAGGAAAAGCATGATCAATCTCATTCGCTGCGACGACCGTCTGATTCACGGCCAATGCATGACCCGTCTGGTTCAGCACTACTTCATTAAACATATCATCGTCATTGATGAATTCACCGCGACCAATTCCACCATGAAATATGTTGTAGAAAAAATCGCGATGCCAGGGATGAAAAACGACGTCTACACGGTGGAGGAAGCGATCGATCCGATTCGTGAGGCGATCGCGGACAAAGTCGGAACGATGATCGTCTTCCGTTTTCCCACTATTGCCAGAATCTTGTTTGAACAAATAGAAGAACTGCCGAAAAGCCTGATGATCGGTCCGGTTCAAAAACGCGACAATACAATGACAGTCCAGGACGGCACTTACCTCACGGCTCAGGAAATTGCCGATCTGGATGTTCTGGATACGAAAGGGATTGAGATTTTCTTTCAGGTTGTTCCGGACATGAAGCGGATCGAATACAAAGATTTCAAAAACAAAATGAAATAAGGAGGGATCGTGATGAATTTACTTCAGGTCATACTCATTTCTCTGCTTGGTTATCTGACTTACATTCACACGCCGTTTCTGGGCGGCGGCTTAATCGGATGGTACTGCCTTGGCCGGCCGTTAGTTTCGGCTCTGTTCATCGGTCTGATTCTGGGCGATGTCAAAACCGCGATGATTTTAGGCACCTATGTGCAGCTGATCTTCATCGGTTTAGTCACGCCGGGCGGATCGATTACGCCGGATATGAATCTGGCTACCTTTATCGCGATACCGTTAGGCGTCGTCGCGCATCTGGATTCCGGAACGACAGTTGCCCTGGCGGTCACGGCTTCGGCAGTGGGTCAGATCATGGCAACGCCGTGCTATGCCGCAACGCTGCTGCCGGTCAACTATCAGAAGAAGCTGGTGGAGCAGGGGAAACTGGAAGCCGCAGCCTGGGTTCCGGTCTGGGGCAACGTCGTCAAGTTCCTGTTCCGCTTCATTCCGACTTTCATCTGTTTGTATTGGGGACAGAGCGCGATTGAAATGCTCGTAGCGAATTCGCCGCAGTGGCTGATTGACATCATGACCATCTTTGGCAATCCAATGCCGTTAATCGGCTTCGCCATTCTAATGAAATTGTTGGTTAAAAATCCGACGGATCTCATTTTCTTCACCGTTGGTTTCGCTTTTGTCGGCGTTTTAGGCGTCGACATGCTGACAGTTTTGGTCTTCGCCATTCTGTTCGCGTTATTTGAATTCAAAATTAGCCGCAGTCGGAAAGGGGTGCAGAACTGATGACTTCCATCAATCAAGAAAAGAAAGACAGCGTGCTTTCTAAAAAGCTGATCCGCAAATGTTATATCAACTGGATGTGCTTCAATCTTTCCCTGTATCAGCCGGAAACGATGCAGGCTCCGGCCTTAGTCAAGATGTTCGGCGATATCCGCGAAGATCTCTACCCCGGCGACAAACAAAAGCAGCAGGAACTGATGGCCCGTCATCTGCCGTTTTTCAATACCGAGCCGTTCATCGGCTGTCTGATTCCGGGCATCACTTTGGGCATGGAAGCGGAAAAAGCCCGCGGCGAGGATATTCCGGAAGATCTGATCACGTCGATCAAATCGGCATTGATGGGACCGTTTGCCGGAATTGGCGACGCGCTGCTGCCGGGAACGTTCATTCCGATTCTGTTGGCGATTGCCTGCGGACTCAGCGCGGACGGGCAGATTACCGGGGCAATCTTCTACATCGTCGCCTTCTTAGCGGTAATGGTTCCGCTGACATGGTTCTTATTTAACCGCGGCGTTGCCTTCGGTGCGAAAGCCGCTGAGCTGATCCTTGGCAATGATTTAAAGGATGACATCATCAGCGCCTTAAACATTGTCGGTCTGATGGTCGTCGGCTGCATCGCCTGTGCTTATGCCAACATTAATCTAGGCTTTCAATATGTCAAAGACGGCGTTGTCATCGTTGATCTGCAGTCACTAATCAATGGCGTCTGGCCGAAGCTGCCGGTTTTCTTAGCCGCTTTGGGCACCTATTATCTGATGGCCAAGAAGAACTGGAGCGCGACCAAAATGATCCTGCTGTATCTGGTCATCGCGATCCTCGGATACTTCTCAGGAATTTTGACAGTCTGATGAAAACCTGTGTAAACGCCTGCCTAGGCCAGCTGATCGTTTCGTGCCAGGCTTACGAAGATACGCCGCTCTACGGTGCGGAAAACATGAAAAGAATGGTGCAGAGCGCGATGCTGGGCGGGGCAAAGGTTGTTCGCTGCTGCTGGCCGCAGGACATCCGGGCTGCCCGTTCATTAAGTCCGGATCTAGTCATCATCGGAATCAATAAAGTCATGCCGCAAGCGGGAGACAGTCTGGATGACGTCTTCATTACACCGACCTTTGAAAAAGCCCGCGAAGTGGTGGAAGCGGGAGCGGATCTGCTTGCGCTTGACGCCCGGATTACGAAAAAACGCGGCAAATCCGAGCTGCTGGAGCTGCTTCATCAAATCCGTGAAGCTTTTCCAAACATCGGTGTCATGGCAGACTGCGCGGCCTATGAAGAATGCCAGATCTGCGCTCAAAGCGGAGCTGTTGATATTCTCTCCACAACCTTGTCAGGCTTAGTCAAGCCGATTGAAGGCCCAGATACAGAACTGGTTCGGCAGCTGAAAGCCGATTTCACCCTGCCGGTCAACGCGGAAGGACGAATCTGGGAGCTGAAAGACATCGACGCCGTGGTAGAAGCTGGGGCAGATATGATCACGATCGGAACCGCCATCACTCGGCCGCATCTGATTACCGAACGGTTCCTGAATCATTACCTGCAGCTGCAGGATCATGCGGAATAAATCAGACGGCATGGACAAATCGATCACCTTTACCCTTCAGGACGCGGAGTTGGCAGAAGCCTATCAGTTTCTGGCTTCCCTGCTGCCCCGCAATAAAACGCGGTATCTGGCGATCAAGCTGAGCATTCCGATCCTGGCTCTTTTCACCCTGATCTATTTCCATGGCGCTTCCACGCTTTTAGGCTGGATCCTCACCCTTGGACTCAGCGTCTTATGGATTTTAAAAATCAGCCGCTGGCTTTGGACAATCTATCTGCATAACCAAGTCAGCGGGCTGTTCAAAGAAACGCTGGCCAACGCCCGATACATTCCGGTAACCGCGGTCTTCAGCGATGACATTCAAATTGCAGGCCAGACGCTGACCTATTCGGATATCCAACGCATAGTCCCCCTGGCTCATACGCTGTTGTTCTTCCATGCCCCGCATCAGATGTTTATTCTCCCTTTGCGGGTACTGGGTGAAGCACAAGAAGTTGAGGCTTTCTGTCGGGGAATTCTGAAACGGCAGGCATCGGAGGCTGCAGAAAAAGAAACAAAGGAGGAATGCTGAATGATTCAAATTCTGATCGTCACCCATGGGCCGCTGGCCGAAGCGCTGAAAGTCAGCGCCGGAATGTTTTTTCCCCAGGCCTCTGACATAACAGCCCTCAGCTTAAATCCGCAGGATAATCCGCTGGAATTAAAAGACCGGATTAACGCGGAAGTCCGCAAAGTGAATGAAGGCGACGGCGTGCTGATCTTTGCCGATCTGTTCGCGGGAACGCCCTGCAACATGACAGCCTTGGCGCTGACTGAACTTTCCGACATTCCAATTCAGTGTTTAGTCGGCGTCAATCTGCCGTTAGTGATGGAGGCGCTGGGCTCCCTGAATTCGATGGATCTGCATGCGCTGACCGCTCATTTAACCCAGATCGCCGCCGATACTATATTGGATCTGCGGGCAAAACTGGAGTTATAATTCAGGCTCCTGTCTGAAAATCAGACAGGGGCTTTTCTATCCTTTTCCATAAGAAAACGGCATAGCTCAAATAAACGAACTATACCGTGGAGTCAAAACATAATTTTTTTGCAATCTGAGCCTTAAATCTGAATATCCGCCGAGTTTTCGCTCTCCTTTTAATCAGGGATGACATTCGGCATTGCGTTCATAGGCGGCGATTTTATAATTCAAGCGTTCCAACGTCTTATTCATTTCATCCAGTCTTTCAATCAGCTGCTCACGCTGTTCGATCAGCAGCCGTTTGCGGGCCTCAATTGTTTCATCCCCCTTTTGGAATAACGCTACATATTCGATCAGCACTTCAATCGGCAGGCCTGCCTGACGCATACATTTGATAAACTCTACCCAACGGCAATCTTCCTCAGTATAATCGCGAATACCGCTGGCTGTACGGTTAACTTTAGGAAGCAGGCCTACCCGTTCATAATAACGCAGCGTGTCCTGTGTGAGATTGTATTTTTTACTGACTTCCGCAATATTCATACCTTTTAATCCCTCCTGTTCCCTTTGCTTATGCTTCACTGCAAACTGATTATTTGCCGAATACAGCCGCGGCCTGACGCATGTTCTCCGTGACCTCCACATCAAACGGACAGCGTTTTTCACAGGCATGGCAGCCGATGCATTCAGAGGCAGTGTGTTCCAGAACCGCATAGTGTTCCCGGACGGTTTCCGGCATCCCGCTCTGAGCTTTCACCAAATTTAAAAATTTTGTCACTGTGGCGATGTCGATCTCCATCGGACATGGAGCGCAGTGACCGCAGTACATACAATGGCCTTTCCAGCTGATTTTCGGGAAGGACGCCAGCGCCGAAGCATAATCCCGTTCTTCCTTACTGGCGGTTTCATAAGCAACACTTTGGCGCAGCTCTTCAACCGTATGCGCTCCCGGCAGCACGGTCGCAACGCCGGGACGGGTCAGGGCATAATGCAAACACTGAATCGGGGTCAGAGCTTTGCCTGCCGGCGACAGACTATCATCCAACAAATCTCCGCCGCCAAACGGTTTCATAACGGTGATGCCTACGCCTTTGCGCTGGCATAATTCATACAGCGCCTCGCGCTGCGGATCCATGTTCACCAACGGTTCCGCATAGCTTTCATCCGCCCATAAGGTTTCGATATCCTCACTTCCCGGCTGCAGGTCATAGCAAGGATTTACGCTGAACATCAGCACTTCGATCAAGCCGCTTTCCACCGCTTTGATCGCCGCTTCCGGATTATGACTGCTTAAACCGATATGTCCGATCCGGCCTTCTTTCTTCAGCTGCAGCACATACTGCATCACCGGTCCCTCGGCAATTTCCTGCCAGTCCTTCAAGGAATCCACATAATGGATCATGCCGACTTCCACATGATCAGTATGCAGCTGAGTCAAACAATCCTCAAATCCAGCCCGTACTTCTTCGACCTTCCGCGTGCGCTTATATTGACCGTCGATCCACACGGAACACAAATGAGCCTGAATAATAAACTGATCCCGCCGTCCTTTCAGGGCTTCGCCGAGGTGATGACGGAGGTTGGGATCAGGAGAATACAGATCAAAATAATTGATTCACGCCTCCGCTGCCACATCCACCAAAGCATAGGTGTTCCGGCCTTCTTCTTCCGTAAATCCTTCACAGCCCAAACCAATCTCACTGACTTTCAGACCTGTGCTGCCTAATGTACGATAGATCATCTTTGCTTCCTCCTGTTTTTTCTAACAATTTCCTGCTTGTATCGTAACCCTTAGAGCTGGCTCCAAGTCAAGCTTTTTATTTTGAAAAGTGATAATAAATAGAAAATATTTGGCGGCTATAAAATCCTTTTCCAGCCGGAAAAGCGCATGAAATGAGCGTTTTTGTTGTGTGCGCCACAACCCTGAAACGGGTAAATTGATGCCCGAATGGTGCCCAAGTGAACAAACAGGGTTATGAACAGCAATATGAAGTAATGAAACAAAATGAACCGTTTGACATTTCCACGCGCGAATATTAGAATGAAAAAAGCGAGTTATGTGTTGTACGCCTTAGGCGGAAAAGACGTAGCACACTAAATTCAAATTTGCGAGGCAAATATGGTTGAAATTAGAGAAATACAAAAACAGGATTATAAAAAGGCGCAGAAGTTTGCAATACAAGGAATGCACTTGAATTGGTATATGGATAACGATACCATTCTTTCTCTGTATAGCAAATACTTCTGGCACATGGAGTTAAATCGGGCAACGAAAGCCTATGGTGCGTATGTGAACGATTGTTTTGTTGGCGTGTTGCTTGCTGATATGAAGGGGGAGAAAAAACGATACCATAGCTTTTGGCGAACAATCTTTGTGAAAGCATTTGATATTTTGCAAAACATCGTTGCAGGGGAAGGTGTTGGCGCATATGACACAGCGAATAAAGAGATGTTTGCGTCTTTCCGCAAAAAGCAGGAACCTGATGGGGAAATAGTTTTCCTTGCTGCCGACCCGGAATGTAAAGTCAAGGGGGTTGGCACAGCCCTGCTTTCCGCATTTGAAGCGGAAGAACCGGGGAAACTGGTTTATCTCTACACCGACAATGCCTGCACCTATCAGTTTTATGAACATCGAGGATTTACAAAATCAGAAGTAAAAGATGTAGTTATTGACTTGAACGGTAAAAAAGTACCGCTACAATGCTTGATGTACAGCAAAACAATTCAGTGAAGTTTGTAGGGCTTATTTAAGTGGGCCCTATGGGTATAATGCGTACTTCCCTTTTAGCCGTTCTTAATAGTGGCAAGCAGTGTTTCGAGGTACACACGAAGCGATTTTCCACTTTTCGCCTCCGCGAAAACCTGTAAAATCTGCTTGTTGGGGCCCGTCTCCAATCCCCCAGCAAGGGCCACTACGCTTCCTTGCCGCCTTATGACGGCTAAAATAGCTATATAAGCAATAAAAAATACTTTTCTTTATTTGGATCGAATGAACAGCTTCATGTCCGAATATTTTCATGACGGCAGCTTATTAAAGATCCTTCGCTGATTTATTCTACATCAGCTCCCAGATTCTATTTTTCATTCTGCGATGATTTTCTTTAACTCACTTCTTAGATTAAAACAAATGATCTCCGCTTACGCTGCGCATTTCAATTCCAGCATCTTCTGAACATCGCGAAACTGAGTTTCATTTGTAACTCGATAATGCAGCCAGCCGCCAGCCATTCATTGATTTGAATAAACCGCTCTCGGTTTTCACCGCAGGTTTCCGCCATTTCTTCAAACGTCGGTGTATTCAGCTTATCCAGCATTCTTTCGTACACTGCTATCCCTCCATTTCACAGGTTCCTCAGCTTAAAATATTGTGTTATGCTGAGATTCCTCTGAACTTATCTTAGCCGAGGGTGCAGAGTGGGTCAAGCTGGGCATGGCATTTCATACTGAAAAGAATGCCAGTTTCACATCACTCCCTCAGCAACCCTTTTTCTAATGAATGATTTCGGCCCAGATCCATGAAAGTTACTCTGGAATCACAGAAGACTTTGATCTGATGGATCACAAAATGAAGGACTTTATTTCAATCCTCATGATGAGCCCTATATCGCTCAACATGACACGGCAGCGTTTCTGCCTTGGATCTCGTTTCCAGATCGGCTTGACTTCATGTCCGTGGGGGATCGATGCCCGCCGCTGCCGTTAAGCCTGTTGTTGGCGATTTCTCCCTCCCCCTGCAGAGGCGGAGGAATCCTTGCTTATTTCTTGAACGCGTAAGCTTGTAAGATCACTCGATAAGCGGGATTTTCCTGTTGACGATAAACGTCGGAATGATGCACTGCGCCGCCTGGATAATTCGTTAGCCAACTTTTTAATGTCAGTTCATCAAACGGCATTTTTCCTCGCTGCGCCAGATTTTCCAATTCTTTCAGCTTCATTTGAAATGCGGCTTCACGGCCTTGATGCCGTTGTGCCGTATGCAGCATGGCTTCAAAGATGGCTTCCGCCTGAGTCGGTTTTAATCCGGCTAAATGCAGCCGCACCAAACCATTGCCAAGTTCATCCCAGGACCGCACGCGGGGACGATCCGTATTCGCTTCGATCTCCTGCTTGAGAAATTCCAGCATTCCCTGCGCATCACCAATCAGATGCTCGCAGCCGAATTCGTTTTGATAAATCAGCTTGACTGCATCCTGCGGCTGCATTGCGGGATAATGTGCGGCATGCCAAAGCAGGATGTCCGTCAGTTCACTCACGCCAGCTTCGCCTTCTGCAAGGCATAAACCACAGCCGGCAGGATCAGCAGCTGCAGAAGAATACCCGGCAGCGCCGTTACGAAGGACGCCGTCATCCACATTTGAATGGAATACGCCCCAGCTCTAAAAATCAGTGCGTTCATCAATCCATAAACGATCCGTCCGCCGATCATCGCTGTGACAAGCGCGGCATACAGATTGATCATCGGTTTTTCCGTCTTCATCAGTTTGATCATAATTCCGGCAAGCAGGCCATAAACCGCCAGCTCGCAGATCATGCTTGGCAGATACGCCGGACCCGGCATCCCGGTAACCAAGGACGACAGCACCGGAGTGAAAATTCCGCAGATCAAGCCCAAGATCGGACCGCAGATCAGACCGCAAAGCAAAACCGGAATGTGCATCGGCAGCATCACGCTGCCGGCATTGGGAATGACGTGAAAGGCCATTGGAAGAACAACGCCTAAGGCCATACATAAAGCCGTAATAATCAAATGTTTCGTATTTTTCATCTTTGTTTTCTCCTACTCAAAAACAACAGTGCTCTGCCGCATGGAAACCTTCGTGATTTCCGCATTCGCTTTTTGTTTCTGATTGGAACGACATTTCAGCTTTTGCCGAAAACATCAAACAGCAAGTCTTTCCAGGATCAGGCCGGCAGCCTTTTCAATCAGCTCGTCGACAGAACAATCCTGAACCCCAGCGATCAGAATTCCGCAGCGGTTTAAAGGGATTAAGACCTTTTCCGCATCGCTCTGTCCGATCACCGCCGCCATCTTCGGAGTGATTTCACCCAACATCGAATCGGCTACGACAAGGGAAGCCGGACCGGCAATCACCGCCGCCCGCCGGGCAGCGACTAAAACCGGATTTTCTCCGGTTGCGCCCTGCCGCGCTTTTCCTTTCAGCATCGTTGAAGTTGCAGCGCTGTTGGTGCCCAGGGCCAACAGATTCAGTTCAGGATTGCACTCCAGCAGCCGATCACACAATTTCCGGCCGATCATCCCGCCCTGTCCGTCGATGACCACGACCAGCGGTGTTTTTTCTTTCATCGCAATCCCCCTTATTCTGTTCTCTATTAGATTAACACCTGAAGCTGGCTCCAGGTCAAGCTTTTTTTGAAAAAACGATCAATTGGAAGGTCTTATGCTGGCTCAAATGTCCTTTGTCTTCCATTTTATTAAAAGAAAGAAAAAATCGGATCTCAGTTCAGGAAGTTCCTGCTTTATCCGATTTCTTATTACAAGCTTCCTATACAGGCCGATCCTTGCTTTCCTCCCGTTGATCAGCTGGCTTCGTCTTCGCTTTGAACACAAGCTCATAGCGGGTATTGTAATACAGCCCCAAATCCTCGCATATCCGCTGATTCATGCGGTCCAGCGCTTCATGATAGGTCTTGTAGGCAGGCGAAAGGGCGATCATGCTGGGAATGAAAATATCATTGTAGCCGCAGTCCTGCAGCTGTTTCATCAATCTGCGCTGAGCTATAAAGGCCGGATGATATTTCATCGGAAAGCTCGTTTTCAGTTTAACGCCCTGCAATACTTGTCTTTTCAGTTTCTCGTAATCCTGATCACTGAGTTCAATCATCTGCTTCATCTGATTCTCCATCTTTTCAGCCTGACTGAACGCTTTATCCCCGCCCAGCTTATATTGCACAAAGGAAATCAGACGCAGCAACAATGGAATTTTAATGGAAACCGAATCCCAAAAGGCCAGGATCCGCTGATAGGCGGCCTGCTGCTGGGGCGTTGTGATCCGGATCTGCAGATACGGCATGAAGTGATGCATGAAATAGTACCCGGTAAAACCCGGAAACATATCCCGCATCGCCTGTGCAATTGTTTCATAGTCTATCGTCTGCAGTGCCTCATCCAGATCTCCTTCACTGAGATATTTTTCCAAAGCCTGCAGCTGCATGTGATCCTGATGCAGCTGATTTTGTTTTTTGATCAGGATTTCCCGCAGACGCGAAGGATCTTCGTTTTTTAATAAGTCTTCGATATCTTTCACGGCAATCCCCAATCGGCGGTACAGTGAGATTTTTTTCAATTGATTCAGATCCTGCTGGGTGTAATTGCGATAGCCGTTTTCATCCCGTCCGACTTTCAGCAATCCCTCATTTTCGTAATATTTTATTGCCCGCTGGCTCAACCCCAGCTGTTCCGCTGCTTCATGAATTCGCATTTTCTTCACCTCGCAGCTTCAGTATAAACCCGGACGCCGCGTCTGACTCAAGCTGATTCTATCAATCAAAGATAAATAATTTCTCAATCGGCTGTTCAACTGCCCGTGAAATATCAATCGCCAATTTCAGCGAGGGATTATACTGCGCTTTTTCCAGGCGCATAATCGTTTCCCGCCGAACATGCACCAGATCAGCCAGCTGCTGCTGCGTCAGCCCTTTCGCTGCGCGGTATTGCTTTAACTGACAAATAAATTCCGGCATGATTCTACTCCTGATGTTCGTAGCGATACAGCAGATACTCGCTTAAGAACAGCGTGACGGCATACGCCAATGAAATCCCAATCGTCAGGTAAATTGCAGCATAATCTAACTGCCGGTTAAACAAACCGAAGCCCACCAGCCACAAGATCGCAAAGATCAGACTCATCCCCACCTTATAAGCTTTCAGCTGCGCTTTTACACGATGCTCCTCAAACATCTCATCCGCCAGCGTACCCGACATTTTTCCTTCATAGTAGAAACCGAAAAAGCCGAAGAAAACAAAGAAGAAAAACGGGAAGATCACACGTTGGCTTGCATAGCTGTAAAAACCGAGGAAGCCTAAGAAGCCAAAAAAGCCGAACAAGCCGAATCGTGGATCTACGCGGCGCGTATACCCAGGCTGATCCTGCAGACGCTGCTGCTTTAAGGCAAGAAACAACCGCACGATCAGCGCCAGAATGTAAACGATAAGCAGAGGAATTGAGATTAACATCGGTAAATCTTTTACCCGAAATTGGTAGGTGGAAAAATCCATGGGCGCTACCAAGCGGCTTTCATTTTCAAAGACGGAATAAGCACAGGAAAGCAAGACAATCAACAAAACAGCACCGCCCGCCGTCAGCCAGCGAAACATCGATTTTTTATTCATCAAAGTTCCTCCACGAGATATATTTATCTCTTCACAAGACAAATATATCACTTATTATAGGAATGTCAATCATTGAATAAGATAAATACATCACATCCTTGCATTTTTTTGTTTAACAGAGAAGTGACGCAGTTTCCCAAGCGCTGCCCAGAGATGAAAAGGAATATAAAAATTCCTCTGATTCGTATTCATTTGAAAGTCTTGTGGATTGGGTTCTCCTCAACGCAGCGCCAGCGTAATTTCATTCTGGTTCGGCTGGGCTTCCTCCACCATCGCCTGCAGATATTGACTGAAGAATAAGCTTCCGGCTTGATTTTTCCACAGCAGCCAGGCTGGATCCTGCAGGATGGCGGCGGAATTGTCAGCCAGCGTTCCGTCAAAGATTTCATTATTCATCCTGATCGCCAATTCGATCATGGCGGCTTGTTCCTGCGGGGACAGGGATGAGTCAGCCAGACCACGCTGAACTTGCCTATGGGTTGTCTGCTCGAAGCATTGTTTGGCTTTCGCTTTTAATTCAGGATCATCCAGCCTCTGTGTTTGATAATGCAGCGTGCGGTCTTCATCCAATGTGATCAAGCCGTACTGCAGCGGTGACACGGAAAGCGAGGAGGTTGCGATATCCGTTATTCCCTCCTGTTTTTGAATGTGCTGGATGTGCATGTGGCCGCTGAAATGAACGCGGACATCCGCAACTTTCAGCAGCGCTCTGACTTCATCGGCATTTTGTATCGTAAAACCAGAGGAAAACAGCGTCGTATGCTTTGTCAGATTCTGATGACTGACCGAGATAATGGTTTGCTTTTCAGCCTGGGCTTGTTCAAGCTGAGCTTGAATCCACTGCTGAGTCGGTTCGCTGATCGTTCCCGCTACGGCTTCACTGTTGGCATCCAGCAGCAACAGCGTCAGACCTTCGGCAATTGGAACAAGGCAGCTCAGTGAATTCGGATCCTGACTGATCGCCTTCCGGTTCGTCAGATTCTGATAGATTGCGGAAAACTCTGCGGCGCTGACCGACTCTACGCGCCGGGCCTGATCCTGACTGAATGAAGCCGCCGAGGTATTGTTTAAATCGTGATTGCCGGGAATGACCCAGACATCGATCCCGGCCTCAGTTAATCGCTGAAGCTTCTGTGCCAGTTTTTGATGGCTGAGCTTTTCCCCATTGAATGTCAGATCGCCGCTTAAAATTACGGCCTGAGGTTTTTTCATCAGCATCTCCTGGATAAATTGATCTACGATGGATTCACTCTCGGCTGTCAGCTTCCCATCGCTTTCCTCAATTAATCGCTGAAAGCGTTCGCCCTGATCATGCAGCTCAGGCGCCAGATAATGCAGATCCGTCGCAATTACGAGCGTCAACGGCTGAGCCGCGGACGGCAAAGTTGATTTAGCGCATCCGCTGACTAACAACAGGCTGACCATCAATCCAATCTTCCATTTCCATCTCATCGTCTGCCTTCTTTCCTTGGATGATCCCGCATCTTGCGTTTATTTAGCTTTCTGTTTTGAAAACCGGACTGGCTTGTATCTGTTAATCGGGTTCCCATTTGTCTCTTTAATCTGCCCTCACCGTTCCATCCGCCTCAATCCATCCGCGCTGCAGGATGACGGTTACTGTGCCGGAAGCAAATTCGACGGTCACTTTCTTTTCAGAGGAAAGCAAAACATGAACCTGATCAACCAGCGCTTCGCGTGGCCGGATCATAAGACCTTCCGCGGTATTTTCCACCGTGCAGTGAAAGGCATCCCAGCTGTCCTTTTCTTCATGCACATAAGCTTTAGTTAATATGACTTCCTCCAGGCATTTAAAAATCTCATGCACGTCGTTGTCGCAGCAGCCGCCCTGATCGGTCGAAACATCCGGCCAGCTGCCCAAATAACCAAATACCGCGGTTTCTTCCGGAGCACGATACCAGCTGCTGATCATCGCCACCCGTTCCTCAGCGATCGTCTGCTTTACAAATTTGCCTTTTCCCGCCTGCTGCGGATCCTTGACGAAAGCCATGACTTCCCGATGCGGATCCGGCACAAAAGCCCAATTCAGCGTCTTCTTTTCCACATCGAGCAGGCTGACACAGCTCATCAGCGTGTTCATCGCGTCAATTAGATATTCCCTTTTCCCGCTCAGCAGATACAGATCCATAATCCCATAAACTTTCCACGCGCTCCATCCATGCGGAGAATTGATCATATTGCCCATGATGAGGACGTCGTACTGCGCTTCCCAGAATCTGAGCGTCGTCTGACTGCAGCGGCTGTCCGCCACTGCGGTTCGTTCTAAACAGCGGTGTTTGACGACCAACGCTTCGGCCGCTTCGATATACGGCTGACGCTGATCCGAATCCAGCATTCTTGCCAGCATCGTCAGCTGAGCCACGGAACACGTCAGCATGCCGTCTTCCAGTGTGGCCTGTCCTTCCGTTTCGATGTTATCGCGGTGCAGCGCCAGTTCATCAACCGCTCGTTTCGCGGCTTCAAAATGTCGCTGCGCGCGCTGCTGCCAGAAGGCTTCGGGCTGTTTTCGTTCTTCCAGAACCAGTTCCAGAATGCTTTTGGCAATGTAGATCACACTGGTGTAATGCTTGCCCTTGCCGTTGCAGAAAGCACCGTCAGAACGCTGACAGTGTTCAATCAGCCAGTCGGCCAGCTTGGCTCCCAATTCCAACGGTCTGCGATCCTGAGCGGCTGCGGTCAGATCGGCTAACAGACCGATCATGCAGGCCGTGTTCTGAATCCGTCCCGGATGAACGATCGGGCAGCCCTTTTCCACATCAAAGCCCAGCGGAATGAGCTCGCGGACTTTCTGATAATAAGCTTCGCGGTCAAAGTGCAGATCATGGACGATCGCCAACGCTCCGGTAAACAAGCCATACCAGCTTTCGCAATGAGTTCCCATTTTCTGCGGTTGGAGCAGCACCTGATTGGCAGCTTCCTCCATGATCGTTTGCCAAGGATGAATAAACTGAACCCAGGCTTCGCTTTGATGTTGCCCATTTTCGGCGATCAGACGCATTTCGCGCGGTTGTTCCGACCGCAGGGTCACAGTATAAACACCCGGTTCTTGAAGCTGGCAGCACACCGGTTCGCCTTCCGCTGTCAGTGTCGGTTCCGCCGCTGACAACAGCTGAAAGGTCAATGAACTCCCGCATTCTGTACTCCATCGTTCGCCCGCAAACACCGGCGCGCCTTTATCCGCCAGCCAATGCGTTAGTGACTGTCCGCCGCTCAGTTCCGTCAGCTCAATCCGCCAGCGCCGAATTTCCCCCGGCGCGAACGGCAAAGACTGCGGATGCCGCGGCGGCAGCTTTCCGCTCTGCATAAAATCCAGACAGAAGGTCAGGATGCGGTGACCGCCGTCGGCAAAAAAGCGGTTGTAATCCAAATGCCAGCTGGCAATGGGATCAGGACTGAATACCGCGATCTGACGCCCTCGCGGACTTTTTAACAAACCCCAGAACCAGGTCTTCTCACAACGCAGCAGCGTCGGCGCAAACACCGTATCCCATTGCGGATAACTTTCCATGCTGCAGTCCAATCCGATCCTTAAGCCAAGCTGATCCAGCGGCATTGTCTGTGAGCTTTGATTCTCCGCTTCGGCTTCGATGATCAGACACTCCCCTTCCATCTTAATCCGATGCCGCAGCTCAATGCCAAAAAAGGCTTCTTTAAACCAGCCGTCTTTATACCGCGGCGAGGTGGAAATCCGCAGCTCCTCCCCCAGTCGGCACTGCCAGGCAGGCCCGCCATATTCATCCAAACGAAAGTCTACCGCTTCTCCCTGGTGAAAAACACATTTTGTAATTCTGCCGGTTTCCGTCCATTCCAAATTCATCTTTTCTGCTCCTATCCATAGGATTGAATTTCCTGATCAGAATTCAATCCATCTTCCTGATGTTAGTTTCTAATAGATTGTGCTCAGATTCAAGCTCTTTTCTTACTTTTTATCAATATCTGCTGACTTCCTTTCAATCAGCTTATGCCGGCTTTCATTTTAAAACAACTTTCTTCGGAATCCGATGATTTTCGATTAAAGCCGACCAGTCGGCACCCCGGTCTGTCCCTATTTTCAATTATTCCGCTATCTGACCAGCTTGTAAAGAAACAAAGAGCAGATTGCTAAAAACCTTTCTCGTTAAAGAAAGGTCGGTAAACTTATCGGATCAAAAGGAAGATTGATCAAGAGATCTTAGCTGTGTGATCACATGCCGCAAATCATCTTGTATACTAACTGTTTTACTGCGGATTTCGTTTGGGATTACTGTACCCTCCAGATTCACACTGACGTAGACGGCCTGCGGCCAAACTTTGGTTCTCTGCCAGAAGGGATATCTGATAATTCCCGGAGTGTTCCATCCAACCCCAAGTTCAAAAAATACAACTTTGTGATTTTGATGTCTGTACAGAAATTGATTATAACGTTGAGCTGCGGAATGCCAGCCTTCATCTTCAACAAAAGTTGTATCCATCCTGAGATTCATACTCATGGGTTTACCACATCGCGGACAAACGGGAATCAAGGCGGGGGGAATCCGGCAGTCAGCCTGTTGACGAATCATTTGGTGTACAAGCGCTTCATTATCATATGCTTTCGGATGGCAAGGCACGCTGCATTGCCATAGCCCAAAATCTCCCTGCATATAAAACAGACGTTTACGCTCAAAACCGGATTTCTGAAACTGATGATCGACATTCGTTGTAATGACAAAATAATCCTTATTCTTTACCAATTCCAACAAATCATCATAAACTGGATAGGGTGGTGAACAATAACGATTCAGTTCGATAAAACGGCTCCAATAAGCCCAATATTCTTCCAGCGCTGCAAACGGATAGAATCCTCCTGAATACATATCCTGAAATCCATAACGATCCGCAAAATCCTGAAAATGATCGGTAAAGCGTTGACCCGAATAGGTCATGCCGGCAGCGCTGGAAAGTCCGGCACCGGCGCCAATCACAACAGCATCAGCTTCATCCAGAGCTTTTTTCAATAAAATCAGCATATTCGTCTTTTTTTCCATATTTCTATCGGTGTATCCTTTCCACCTGAACGATCAGAAAACCACTGCACATATCACGCTGCTGTTTTCTTTAAAATTTGTTCTGTTTGTTTAACAAAGTTTGATAGATTTGTTCATCACGCTGTTGAAAAACATTAAATATGACTTTCTTTGGCATTTCATTTTCAGCTATAAACTTTTGTACAGTGCTAACCGCAATCTGGGCTGCCGCCAGGGAGGGAAAATGATATTCACCAGTCGCGATGCAGCAGAATACAAGCGTATGAAATTGACAAGATTGGGCTTTTTGCAGACAGGAACGATAACAGGACTCCAGCTGCTCAATATGCCGCGCTGTAAGAACACCGTGAACCTGCGGTCCCACTGTATGCAGTACCCACTTCGCCGGCAAATTGAAGCCCGGTGTTAAGACTGCCTGACCGATCGGTTCCAAAGCTTCTTGTTTTTCCATGAAGTCGTGACACGCTAAGCGCAGCTGAACTCCGGCACAGGAATGAACAGCGTTGTCAATACAGCCATGATGCGGAATAAAACAGCCTAACAAAGTATGATTGGCGGCGTTGACAATCGCGTCGGCTTGGATTTGGGTAATATCCCCGCGCCACAGACTGATACCGGGAACAATTTCCGGCAGACCCGCTGCGTCCACGATGGCAGAATTCCGCAGTTCTTCCTGATAATATCCATCTTGGATCTGCAGCCATTTTGGATCTGCCGGTTTGGGCGGACGCACGTTCATCAACGTTCGCAGCAGCCGCTTTCTCGATAAAAGATCTAAGGGGATATCAATCTGACTTTCCAATCCTTGTTCTTCCAGTAAACCGCGGATCAGCCAGCCGCAGCGTTCATTCTGATTCATCCGTCCGCACCACCGCCTGCTGCGGACATCTTTCAAAACATAACCCACAATGCAGACAATGTTCTGGTTGAATCCGCGCTTTTTTTCCGTTCCATTCAATACAATGCTGCGGACAAATCTCCAAACATAAACCGCAGCCGCTGCAGGCTGATGTTACTGTATACTGCAATTTGTTTTTCTCCGCACCTCCAATCGTAAAACTTTGACGATAAATTGGACGGGAATTAAGATCAAAATATTCGCCCTGCCCTTCATAAAGCTCAAATACAGTCAATGCCGACCGCGCAGACGGCGGATAAATCGTCTGCATATACGGATTCTGTTCAAATATTTTTTCCAGCAAGTTTGGTTCGGCTTTACGGACCTTTCCACGCAGGGATATAGAACAGCCCTCCTTCACCCCGGATAAAGCAACAAATTTCTGACTGATCAGCTGATCATAAAAAGCTTTTCCACGAGCAGTCAAGAATATTGGTTTGCCGCTTTCAATCAACATGATATCAATCGCCCGAACCTGCGGATGGCCATCATTTCCAATCGTCGCAACGATCGTTGAATGAATTCTTTTCATTAAAAGATTTAAAATTGCTTCTGTATTCACCCTTTTCCCATCCTTTCCTATAATGAAAGACGACAGATTATTTAATCACCAGCCGTTGTTTACAGTGTAAATTCCTGCGGCGGATTGCCGGAGAAATCAGCGATGACAGCCTGAGCATCAGCCAGATAGAAAACGGTGAAAATCGGATTGTCTGCCGTTTGATACTGTCCTTTCACGATTGGACTCTGAAGGCACATTTCTTTCACTTCATGGCTATCAGAAAACATTACTGTACCATGAAGGCGAATCCAAGCGTAGGCAGGACTGGCAACACTGATCTCAATGTTCGGGTTTGCCAGCATATCCTGGTAGACGTCCTTCTGGTTATTCGTACAGAACCACAGCTTACCGTCTTTCTCCCCGGCAAACATGAAGGGCCGGCATTTCGCTTTGCCGTCCCGGCCAACGGTTGCCAGATACTGGACCGGGTTCTCGTTTAAAAACTGAATGACTTTCTGCATTATAAATTTCCTCCTTCGTTATAAAAGCATAAAGACTTGCGTTTGTCCTTGGACAGTTATAGAATATCTCTAAAAGGATCTAAAAGGAAGTAAGCACTTAAATGTACTCTAGGATCCAAAAAGATACTATTGAAGAAAGAAGGGTATTTATGAGTGAAGCGGCTCATGATCAAAGCTTGCCTGCCTGTCCAGTTGAAGTCACCTTAACACTCATCAGCAACAAATGGAAAGTTTTGATTCTGCGTGATTTATTAACCGGAACAAAGCGTTTCGGCGAGTTGAAAAAATCAATTGGCACCGTGACGCAAAAAGTCCTGACTGCACAGCTGCGGGAAATGGAAGCTTCCGGCTTACTGACGCGTACTGTTTATGCAGAAGTTCCTCCACGTGTGGAATATGCATTAACTGAGTTAGGCTTAAGTCTGAAACCGATTCTGGATTCCATGCAGGCCTGGGGATCTGATTATCAGACAAAACATGAATTACCCAGATAATCTCAGGTAATTCATTCGGTATTTAAAAAAGCACATAGTAAAAAAGCGGCAAAATGATCTGCCGTTTTTTGTTAACTTAATCGAATTTTTCCTTTTTTAAATCAGGATAGTCTTAAAGCGCAGCGACAACTTTGCCGGCTTTGCGGCCGAAGTGAATCGCTCCCAATAACGCTGTGCCTGAACCTGGATAGAACGGTCCCAGCCAGCCGGCTGAAGCCATGCCTGCCGCATACAGCCCCGGAATCACTTCTCCCTGCACATCTACTACTTCACAGTTCAGCGTAATCTTCAGTCCGCCGATGGATCCCAAATTCATGAATCCTTCTTCAAACGCATAGTACGGGCCTTCAATGACTTCGAGTCCTGTCGCCCTATCAAACTGCCGGTCAGCTCCAGATTCTGTAATATCGCGATTCCATTGTTCCAGCGTTGCCTGCAGATTGTCTGCATTGACGTCAATCTTGGCCGCTAATTCCGCCATAGAGGCCGCCGTAAAGGCTTTCCCTGAAGCAACCATTTCGTCCAGCTTTTCTTGAGTCATGACTGAATTCGGGCCGCAGACTGTATAACAGGCATGATTCGTTTTCGTCATTTCCCGCCACAGCTCACGCGAAGTCAGCGCATAAGTCGTATCTTCGCAGGTGAAGCGCCGGCCGTATTTATTAACAAAGAAGCAGGGCATTAACGGTGTCTGGCGATTGATGCCGGCACTGGTTTTTCCGGTCAGATCAATAACTCCGCCGAAATGCGTCAGCTGTCCGCCGATTGCCGCCGCCATCCGAATGCCATCGCCGGTGTTCGTCGGCGCAGCCGCACAGATTGAATTAGCATTGTCATAATATTGATTCGGGCTTAAAGCCTTGCTCATATCCTGATTGTGATCAATGCTGCTGGTCGCTATAATGACGCCTTTATTGGCTTTGATCGCAATGGTTTTGCCATCCGCGAGGGCTTCGGCGCCAATCACTTTGCCATTTTCAACGATCAGTTTCGTCGCCTCTGTATTATACATAAATTCAGCCCCGCTGGTTTCCGCGGCATCATGAACTGCCGTGAACATCCCAGAAGCTCCTACGGCCGTCCCATGAATTCGATCAGCATAATTGCTTTCATCCGCCATCGGTACATGCGCGGAGCCGGTCACGTTGGTAAATTCCAGCCCCAAACTCTCCAGCCATTCAATATGACCTGCCGAACCCGCAGTCATATCCTTGACCAGCGCTTCATCGAGCGTGCCTTCACCCTCTTCCAGATAATACTGCGCATGCTTTTGAGCGGTATCGTCTTGATAAGCCGTCAGTTTCTTCTGAACTGAGGTTCCTGAAGCTTGAATGATGCCTCCCGAGCGGATCGACGTTCCGCCGAAGCTTTCCGCTTTTTCCAGAATGAGTGCTTTTGCTCCAGCCTGCGTTGCTTCATAACCAGCGCACATCCCCGCGCCGCCGGCACCTAGGATTAGCACATCCGTTTCTTTATCCCAGGTTCTCTGATTCCCTCCGCTGTTGTCGTCCGTCTTCGGTGTTTCATTGGCCGCGCAGCCCGCTAACAATGAGCCGATGGTCAAAGTCGCTGCGGATGCCGCCGCCCCCTTGATGAAGGTTCTTCTCGATAGTTCTTTCAAATTCTTTCCCTCCTTGAAAACAGATATCGTTCATCCATTCACAAGAACAGTATAAACTGATGAACTATTCATCAGTCAAGCGTTTTCAAAGGAATATCCACATAGACATCAAAAACCTCGTCGGTCTGATTATACTTACTGATCAAAAGATAGATCACAAATTCCCGCCGCAGCTGTACCCCTTGCTTTTCCATCCTTGCATATAAGCTGCGCAGCGCCGTCTGCATCTGACTGTCAAAATTTTTTCCGCTCACCCGGAAGGCACAAAGACAACGTTTTTCTGAAGGGTAACAGATTGCCTGTTTGGGAAGTGTCAGCTGAAATTCTTTTACCCAGGTCTCTTTCATGACCAGTCCCTGCGCTGACTGCGGCTGCAGCGTTACCTTGAAATCCTCATCGCAGACTGCCGCAAACTCATTGCTGGGCAGCTGTTTATACAAAGCCTTGAATACCGGATCGCGCAGATCTTCACGCCGGATAAAATAATAGGTTTCCGTCCTCACTAAAACCGGATGATCCCGATATTTTTCATAGAAATGAAGCAAATTCATAAAATTTTCCAAATATCGTTGTTTCAGCCGCAATAATCGTATTTGATCCTCAATCGTCTGCATCTGCTTTTGGCAGTCCGCAAGCTTTTCCTGATTGTCTTCCTGTCTTGTCAGCGCTTTAATCTGCGCCATAGAAAAACCCAACCCCCGATAATGACGGATATAGGATAAAGCCACAAAGTCCTGAAATGAATAAGTATGGTATTGATTATCCAGAATTTCCGGGTTAAGCAAACCGGTACGGACATAATAGTTCAGGCTGGTCCGATCAATTTCAAAGACCCGTGACAGTTGTCCGGTTTTAAACATAGAATCACCTCACAGGCAACATTTTATCATGAATTTAAAAGCGTTTCTTTTCTCAACTGACAGAATATCGGAATAAAACTCCTGCAAACTACAAACAGAGGTTTTTAAAGAAGGGTAAAGGTCAGGATTGTTACTAAAATTCAAACAAATAATTGTATTTTTCAAATAACGATTGTATAACTCAAGCCTGCGAAAACAGGAAAATAAGGTCGCTTATTATAAGCTTTCTTGAGGAAATAGTTTCTGGAATTTAAAAACTTTTTTGTATTCTTCTTGATTACTTTTTATTGTCCGCTTACACAGATCAGTCTAAAAGCTTCGATAAATAAAAGGAACGACAAGCTCAGACAGAGACCTACTTATCACTAGTCGTCCCTCTTTAATTTGATTATGATTTCACGCTCATTCAGGCAAATACTTTCTACAAAGCAGACCTTCTTTTTTGTTAATCTAGCCCGGATCCAGCTACTTAAACTTATTCATCCTGATGTCAGAATCTTTCAAGGATCAATCCATCAAATCTGAGCTTACTTTCAAAGGATGAAAAGCACGTTGGATTTGTCTTACGTATCTAAACTCAGTTTCTTGGATTGAATTCTGTAAATTCGGTACTTTATCGGGAAAGTATTGTTTC
>ERZ1108168.196-NODE-196-length-58820-cov-12.164452_pt1 | contig 58820 bp, 72 predicted proteins | sample MGYA00403704_ERZ1108168 | MGnify/ENA primary metagenome ERZ1108168 (study PRJEB35170, sample SAMEA104062421) | human gut metagenome | biome: human gut; feature: human-associated habitat; material: faeces | place: Denmark | collected 2012-06-12 ...
CCGCCCCGCCAGGGGGACGCCCGGAAAAGGCATAAGCAGGAGAACAACAAAACAGGCAGTAATCAGAACAGCAGAAAAAAGAAGCACAGTATCAGTAGTAGCAGTAGCAGTAGCAGTAGCAGTAGCAGTAGCAGTAGCAGTAGCAGTAGCAGGAACAACAACATCATCAGTAACAGACAAATGACAGGTCTGAAAAGACAGAAGCCCACAGCAGAATATCCGCGTAATGTAAGGGGCGGCGCGTGAGCGCGGCCCCTTTCAGCGCCACCGGCGCGCGGTCTTTTCCCGGCGCGGGCAGACAGGGCGTTACCCTCCCGCCTGCCCGGTGTTTTCAGGCACGCAGACGAATAATCATCGTCGGAACATCAGTATAAGCAAACGTGCCGCGCGGCAGTTCCTCGCAGATGTCAGAAAACGGTAACAGCTTCTCCTGCTGGCGTGGTCCGTTCAGACAGACAGCAACCAGCACACCGCCCGGTCGCAACAGGGCAAAGGCCCGCTGAATATGGCAGATATCCAGCCCGCGATGAAACGGCGGATTCATAATAATCCGGCTGTAACAGTGCGCCGGCTGCCATTCCATGAAGTCACCACACTGAACCCTGACCCCGTTAAAATTTTCCCGCAGATACCGGACCAGCCCGCTGTTGATTTCCACCGCATCACACATGGCCCCCGGCGCGGTATCCCGAATCGCCCGCAGTATTGCCCCGGTGCCGGCAGAGGGTTCCAGAATATGATCACGGTTGCTGATCTCCGCCAGCATCACCAGGCGATCACAGACCGGGGCAGGAGTCACAAAAAGCTGAGATTCAGCCCGGATTTCAGCAACCGGCGCGGCGTTATCCAGCCTTGCGCGCATCAGCCGGATACGTTCTCTTAACTGACTGTGCATGTCATTATCTCCGTCATCCCCCGGGGATTTTCCCGGGGGGATATACCTTATTTCTGTGGGATTTCCGTGATTTTCATGTCGGTGATATACACATTCACCAGGCGGAAATTATTGTCCATTGTGCGGCGGTAGCGGTATGCCCCGTGGTCTTCTGCTTCTGCCACACTGCGCACGGCCTTACAGTCCCGGGGCAGGGCGGCCCACTGTGCCTTTGTCATTTCCCGGAAACCTTCCCCCGGATAGTTGACTACCGGCGGACGCTTCGCGGCCTGACTGGCGACGGCAGCCTCTTCTGCCGATGGTGCTTTGTAGTCCGTGATGCGATCGGGCGTCACTTTCATCGTGCCGCTGTACCCGAGAAAACTGTAATTCGGCGTTGTGACTGAACTCACCGCCCCGTTGCTTTTGTTCACGCGGATGATGGTCAGCCACTCGCCCCGGCTGAAAACCTGTCCGCCCGGCTCAAAATCCTGTGTCCGGGTAACCACGCCGCCGCTTTCGTCCAGCATGGCACGCTCATAGATCAGGCGGTTCTGATAGTGGTTAACCCAGCGTTGCTGATGCTGAATCTGCCGTTCATGACAGCAGATCGCAATTTCGCGGGCCTGCTCCGTGGTGATGATGTCATCATCCAGGGCCGACCATAACGACCGGCTCCCTTCATACTGGCTTTTTTCTGCCGGGCGCGGATACGTATCCAGCGGGAAACAGGCGCTGATATGGTCATGACTGCTGATAAGTTTTGCCATATTCAGATCCAGCGATTCAGCCCGCCACATCGTCAGATATTTCTGCGACTGCGCGATGGTCTTTTCAGCCTTGCGCAAATCAGCTTCGATTTTTTGATACGACGCCAGCGAACGTCCGGACGTTCTTTATACTTCGCGTGAAGCAGTGCCGACCGCGCCCGTTCTTCCCAGTATTCCGCACGTTCAAAGAGCATCACGGCACGTTTCATGCCGTTTTCAATACGCTGCGCATCACGACGGGCGCGGCGTTCGCTGTGATGCCCCACAAGAATGGGCTGACCGGGCGGGATCATCGCGGCCAGTCTTTCCACTTCATCAAGTGCCTGTGCGGATTCACTGGCCCGCTTTCCGCTGTATCCGGTAAACCGCTCCGCCCGTGCTTCCTGACGTTCAGCGAGCGTGCTGTCTTCATCCTCAATCTCTCCGGCAAGTGAGAGGAGCACGTCTTCCCGGCCCGGTGTCCAGGCCGGCGCGACAAACAGCGCCTGTTTGGGTGCCCAGCGGAAACCGGCATCATGCATTTTTTTATACGTCTCCGGGTCAAGACGTGACGCGGCATACAGGCGTAGTTTGTTGTCATCCGGTGAGTAGGTCGCGCGGTACATCTGCACAGGGCTGGCGGCTTCCTGGGCGGTCATGGTGATTGCTGCTAATGTCATAAAATGTTCTCCTTCCGTCTGTTGCCGCCCCTCGCGGGGCGGCTCACCTCATCAGTTAAAAGCGCGTTTCAGTTCGAGTGTGCGGAGCACCTGCCCGAAGGCCGTGTTTTTCATGGCGGGGATGTGTACACCACGCCCCCGGTGAAAACTCCGGGCAATGTGTCGCCCGAAGGCTTTCAGCACGGGGTCAATTTCCGGCGCGGGGATGTCTTCGCGTCTGAAACGGGGATGACGGCGGGGCTTTACAGCCGCTGCGGAAGGTGAAACAATGCTTACAGTCATAAATGGATTCCTTATGACAAATTGGTTAACAATGCCGTCAAAATTGGTCGCACAATTCTTACGGCGTGGATTAAGCAGGTCCCTGACCTGCTTTTTTCATATCTGCATCTGACGCTTTCCGGTGTTTTCCTCCTTCTGTTCCTGCGTTCTCATTACCTGTCAGCCGGATGACTGACAGAACAAATAAATGCGTATTGCCAGAGCCTGAAATAAATCCTGATTTTTAAAGAACATCACCCGTTGAGTTTCGGGAGCCGCGGTTTTGACGTTTCGCGGGAACCTGCTGCTGTATTCCCTGTGGTATGAACTTCACCCGTTTGAGAACCTTCGCCGCAAGGGGCATCACTGCCACGGCCTGACGCACCTGTCCTGGGCAGAACGCAAAATTTTTTACCGGGTTTTGGGTAAAAAATTTTGTGGGCTGTTCATTTACCCTGGACAGTCAGTGCGGCAGGTTGTGGCTGTATCAGCCCCCGGCGACAGGGACTCATACGGGTGTGTGGCACCCGGCAGGCAATGAGCAGGGGCCCGCCGCAACGACGTGAAGCGCGGTTTGCGAAACGGCGTTGCGCCTTACATCCCGGCGGCCTTTTGCCGGGATGCCAGGAGCGCAGGCCACGGCGCGACAGAGGCGGCGCGACCGGAACGGTCGCTGCAAGCCCGGGGTTTCGCGTCAGGGATGGAAGCCCTCCAGGGCGGAGACAGCTTCGCTGGCTCCGTTCACGACAGCCCGCCCCGCCAGGGGGACGCCCGGAAAAGCCATAAACAGGAGAGGAACGGAAAGAGGAAGAGGAAGAGGAAGAAGAAGAAGAAGAACAGTAACAGGCACGGTAACCACAGAAAAATAACATCAGAAAAAAACATTCCGGACACATCACAAACGGGAAGGGTAACGGGCGACGCGTCAGCGTGGCCCGCTTCCCTTCCGGCAGGCGTCAGCCTGCCAGGGGTTTTCGCACGGGCTGACAGGCGGCCTCCACCGCCTGCCCTGTATCACCGGTGTCTGCTGCCCTGAAGGATGTAGTGACCACCGAGGAAAACCGCCTGCTGATTCGCCACAAAATCGCAGATTTCATCAACAATCTGCGCGGTGGTGAGCGGTTTCTGCCCCATTTCACGACGCCGCGCATTAATCACGGCCCTGTAATTACGCAGAATTTCGCGGGTTTCCGTGCTGATATTCATTACCCGTTCTCCCCGTCCAGCGCCTGACGCATCACCCGCATAATCTCACGTTCTTCCCTGACAAATGCGTCACCGTCGCCCCCGTTCTCGCTCCCGACAGCATGGAGGCGATAAATTTCACTACCAGCCATCACCATCACTTTTTCCAGCAGCACCGCAGGGACTGTTACAAGACGGTTTACGCGCTTTTCCTCCATCAGTTCACGAACAACGTCATGAACAACGCTGACATCCGCACCATGCTCAAAGGCATCGTCCAGCCGCTGCATGACGGTTTCCAGCTCATCGTCTGACAGGTTCCAGTCCTGAGCCATATGGCGCACATCCCCACGGGTCAGCACCACGGCAAAAACGCATTCACTGTCCGGCACGTCTGTATCCAGTACATCGCGGATAATTTCTTTAACAGTACAGTACATGTTCTCGTCTCCTTTACAGGGGCGGCATTGCCGCCCCGTCCGTTAATCAGTCCAGTGCCGCGTAAATCGCGTTACATTCGGGGTGAAATTCGATGTGACGCCACAACTGCGCATCGCGCATCCGGTAAAGCTGGGTCAGTCCTGCTTCCCCGCTGTCGTGGTACAGCCACAACTGGCGGTTAATCACAAGAGACGTCAGAATGATGCCTGCGGCATCAGCACTCACGGTACGGTCAAACCAGTTTTCACCGTTGACCAGATGAAAACGGTCGCCATCCGGCATCATGTAACCGCCACCGTCCGGCAGGCGGATGAAGTGCCAGAAGCCTCCCTGATATTCCGGCATCATTTTTTTCGCCAGCGCATACACATATGCCTCGGCATACAGAAAATCGTTGCCAAACAGGTAAGGCAGAAAAGACAGACGGTCGCACTCTTCAACGTTCAGAGTGACAGGTTTCGCATACTGCATGGGATTTCCTCCGTTGTTCACATATTCCGCGACACCGGGCGGTGCCGTGCCTCCATAAAAGCCGGGCGATAAGGCGGGGATGCAGGGGCGCAAGGGAAGCCGCAGCCTGACGCACACGGCTGGCGGGAGTTGGAGGGTGAGACCGCGAAATCTGAGCGGGTGAACGACCGGAAAATCACGGCAGACGGGAAGGAGGGACCGGGTGACCGCAGCGGCGAAGCGTACCCTTGCATCCCCGCCAGCCCGGCTAAGATGGAGGCACGGCACCGCCCGCACACAACACGGCGGTCACATAACTGAAAACCCACAAGGCCATGCCCCGCATGGCCGGGTAAAGCGGAGCCGGTGGCGACTTCCTTTGAGCTCTGTCCGGGGACCGGCAGGAAAAAGGCGGGGATTTTCCCCGCCATCATCAGCCCCTGATTTTTGCCAGGGCATCCGCCATGCTGCGGATTTCATCCCGTGCCTCCAGGACCACCTCCCGCAGAATATCCCTGTTAAACCAGCGGCGGGGCGGTTCATCCGGTATACGCAGCACATCGCAGACCAGGCCACTGGCCAGGATATGTTCCACACACTCACTGACCAGGTACATTTCCACCGACGAAAAACGTGCGCCACGGTTCAGGATGGCATTGAGCACCTCGGGCAGATTTTCGTCATCTTCATCAAGCCAGCAGGGGTAATCGCTTTCCTTCACGACCAGACGAAAGCGGCGCGTCTGGCGGGTCAGCAACGTCTGACCGGTGGTGGTCAGCGCCGCCCGGATACGCCGCGTATCTTCTGCCACCTGGTAACAGATGCTTCGTATTGCATCGCGCACCGCCGCAAGTACAGCCCTGATTTCGTCTTCTGCCAGCCACTCACCGGCATACGGGAAAGACACCTGCGTTCCGTCTGCCGGAAGTACCGGCAGCGCCTGCCACTGGCTACCGGACAGTACAACTTCCGCCCCGGCTCCGGTCAGTTTCTGAATGGCGGAGGCCAGGTGCGGCGGCAGCACGCCATCGTGGCGGTTGATAAGTAACGTCGCCAGCCGGGGCGCATCCAGCCGCACATAAATGCTGATCCAGCCCGGATAGTGCGGGTTCAGTTGTTCAATATCCGTCTCTTCCGGCCAGCCCTGCGCCAGTAGCAGGTTACGGGCGTGACGACAAACCAGTGCATTCAGCGTTTTATTCATGATTCATGGTCTCCCTGAATCGCCGCCCGCAGGCGGCGATAACATCAGTCGTTTTCGTGTGTGTTGTTTTTCAGCAGGGTGCGGGCCTGATTAACCACCGCCTGACGGCGGGTAACGCATTCCGGAACGGCGAGGCCGTAATCACGGGCGGCCCATTCACGTTTCCACAGTGCCTGTTCGGCGGTCTGAATCAGGGACGCCAGCAGTTCAGCCGGGACGGTCACCTGGCGGTTTTCTCTCACGTTATTGATGATCTCCATCGCCACGCCGGAAGAAATACCGGACTCAATCCGCTGGTCTTCCGGGATGTCCTCCAGGCGCGCCAGGACGGTCCTGATTTCATGATCGGACAGGGAAATATCCATTCCGTCAGCGAGGGCCTGAATCTCTTCCGGGGACCAGATAACCAGCATCAGCGGCGTGTCTCCCGGATACTTTGCTGCCAGTTCCCGGCAGAGCGTTTCGCATGTTCCGTACATTTCGTCTCCCCCTTAATCTTTGAAGCAGGCATCCAGTTCCAGAATTTCGGTATATGCCTCCATCAGGAGGCGGTTTGCGCGAAACAACGTCTGACGCACCAGACGTTCCGGCAGGGTGTCAGCATTAAAGCTGTACCGCCGCTCCATCTCATTCATGGTTGTACGCAGGTCGCACATGGCATTGGCCACCTCCGCCACTTCGGCGCGAAGTTTTTCATGTCCGGCATAGTTCATTTACGCAGCCTCCGGCATAAACCAGTCATCATTTGCGGCCCCCTGCTGCATGGCCCGCTGTACGGCAGCCAGACGTTGCTGTCCGGCCCGGTGATACTGCTCAAGCAGCTCGATACCGATATACCGGCGTCCGGACTGAAGGGCGGCCACGCAGGTTGAGCCGCTGCCTGCAAACGGGTCCAGCACAATCGCGTTCGGATGTGTGAAGCTCTCAATCAGTGGTTGCAGGCTGGTAACGGGCTTTTCCGTCGGGTGATGACGGTTGCCCGAATATTTCCAGCCCAGCACGTCCGGCAGCGGGTTTTGTGGCAGACGTGGACGGCCTTTTGCCAGGATGTAAGCGCATTCGTGGCGATAGCCCACATATGCGGCCTTCGATGTGTAGTTTTTGGTGAAGACCAGGTGACCAACAACGCTGAATCCCGCATTTTTCCAGGCGGCCATAAAGCGATCGACGCGGTTCCAGCCATAGAAGCTCACCATCAGCGCATCTTTTTTCAGCACGCGGTACATTTCATTACAGGCCGGTTGCAGCCATTCATCGGTTTTATCGCCGGCAATGGTGCGCCCGGAACGGTCACGGAAACCGACGAGATATGGCGGGTCAGTTAATATGAAATCAATGGCGTTATCAGGGATACGCGTCATAACATCGATGCAGTTACCAAGGACAAAACGGGACATAACAACGCTCCTTCTCTTACAGAGGGCACCGGGAGGGCACCCCTGTGGTGCCCGTTCCCCGCTGCCTGTGGGCTGTTCACCGCGTCCGGTAACGGGTCAGGCCGACCGTGGAATACCGCAGCCGTCGTCTTTTTGACGGCAAGGCTATGCCGCGAAAGCGGCTTGAAGGGCGTTCATCAGAAAAGGGCGACGGGCTGGCGTACACTGTCACCGACGCCAGCCGGGAGCGGTAAAGCGCCCGTCCCGTGCCCGCCGGACGCGGGACACTGACCACAGGCAGCGTTTATGCCGCGCCGCGTCAGCCGGCGCAGTAAAAAGAGGAGCACGGCGACATCCTTTACCGGAAAAGAAACGGGCGGTTACCCGCCCGTCTCCGTCATACTTCATCCGCCATAATGCGCCACATTGTCGACTATCCACGCAGGTCCGGTGACTTCCGGCAGCTCATCGTCATCTGTCGGGGAAGACCATTCCAGTTCCCCCCACAGCACATCAACGAGCTCTCCGCGCTCATACAACTGCCAGCCACAGAAATTGCAGCCCTGTTCGGCGTACCAGTGCTCCAGCGTGCAGCCGAAGCGGCGGCTTAATGCTGCAACAACGTCGCTTTCCGGCTGACACCACGGCGTGTCGAAATCCACCTGAATGAAGTTGTCTCCCTGACGGCTGATATTCACCTCATACCCCACAGGCCACTTCACGCCATACTGTTCCGTATACCAGTGATACGCAGAAGGAACACCGTTCAGAACACCACCGTTAAAGCCATTCACTTCAACATCCAGGCGAGTGGACAGAACCGTCAGCAGGTCAAACGGCATGGTTTTTTCCGGCAGGACGTTGTCACACAGACGGTTCCACCACACCGATACATCCTCGTTACTCCAGAAGCCACACCAGTCACCTCTTTTTGCGGTGAAAAGTGCGGTGATGGTATCCCTGACATCATCCGGTAATCCTTCCCAGCGACGCTGTCCAGTACCACTCTGCAGCCAGAGTTCATGCAGCATCAGGGAGTTTTGCTCATCCAGCAGTACACCGTCCTGCAGGTATGTCAGCCAGCGGGTGAACGCGATATTCTCCGGCGATACAACGCCACGCCCGGCAGCCGTCAGTCCGGGGCATGGTTCAAACCGCACATCTTCAGTGGTCTGCAGAAGTCCGGCACTTCCGGCCAGAAACAGCTGAATACCTTCATTTGTGGCGCGGCGATAAAGCGGTGTGACTGCACCGCTGGCCAGTCGTTTAATCTCAGCGATCTGTGCCGGTTCACCAGAAAAATACATACGATTCGAGCACCAGTTTGGCATGGGAATTCTCCTCTCACATGCGGCCTCCATCAGGCCGTGCCGCACCTGTAACCGGGCGACCGCATACGAATGCAGGTGCGGCCCCGAAGCCGCAGCGCGTGGAGGAGGAACGACGAAACGTGACCGGGTGAGGAGGCCGGCGACAGCGACACACTTGCATCGGATGCAGCCCGGTTAACGTGCCGGCACGGCCTGGTTAAGTAGTTTCCGTCTCAGTTCGTGACGCAAAATGAGAAACCAATAAAAACTCAAAACGAGTCACAACAAGAGCATAAAGAGACTCTAAAAGAGCAACACCGCTTGACACAGACTCAAAATGAGACACAATAAGAAACAACAAAAACTCAAAAAAATGCACCGACATAAAGGATGCTCAATTTGAGATAAACACAAACTCAAAACGAGGCAAAAAGAATGCTAAAAGTATCATGCGATGATGGTTCAACTAACGTAAAACTGGCCTGGCTTGAAGATGGCGAGGTAAGAACCAGTCTGTCAGGAAACAGTTTTAAAGAAGGCTGGAACCCGGGACTGTTTAATGCCGGCAAAGTTTACAATTACGTCGTGGATGGGAAAAAATACACCTATGATTTGGGCAGCACTGCTGTCATAGGTACAACACATGTCAGTTATCAATACAGCACCACCAATCTGCTTGCCATACATCATGCACTGCTGACATCCGGCCTTCAGCCACAGGATGTAGAACTGACAGTGACATTACCTGTAACCGAATTCTTTGATAATGACAATCAACCAAATGAAGAAAGAATAGAAAGAAAAAAGGCAAATGTTCTCCGTGAGATATCTCTGAATAAAGGGGAAACATTTAAAATTAAAAAAGTTAATGTAATGCCTGAATCTTTGCCAGCTGCATTTGAATCACTAAAAAAAGATAAAGTAAACAAACTTGAACGCAGCCTGATTATCGATCTTGGAGGAACCACTCTGGATTGTGGTTTAATTCTCGGTGCATTTGAAGGCATTTCTGAAATCCGTGGGTATTCAGAAATCGGGACATCCCGCATCACTCATACCGTCATGAATGCGCTGACGAAAGCCTCCACACCATGTAATTATTTTATTGCTGATGAGTTAATAAAAAACAGACATGATAATGAATATCTCCAGACATTAATAAATGATGTAGCTGAAATAAAAAACATTACTCATGTAATAGACAGGGAAGTGAAATCTCTGGCAGAAAGCATCAGGCAGGAAATTTCAACATTCTCAGGAATGAACCGAATCTATCTCACTGGCGGAGGAGCCGAGCTTATTTACCCTCACATAAAGCAATATTTCCCGAATCTGAAAGTGAACAAGGTGGATGAACCTCAGTTTGCATTGGTGAAAGCAATGGTGCATGCGTAATGGAAAGCAGTGATCCGAAAAAAAGAAAGAAAGTTGTGGCATACCTGCACCCGACACTTTATCCGCAGGATAACCTGACACAACAAACAATAGACTCTCTCCCGATACAAATGCGGGGAGACTTCTACAGACAATCTCTTATTTGCGGAGCAGCTCTTTATTCTGTTGACCCCCGACTGTTAACGCTAATCAGTGGTTTTTTCAGTGATAAAATAACTGCAGAAAATCTGGTGAAACTTATAGAGCAAACAACAGGATACACATCTACATCAATTGATATAAGTGTGTTAAAAAACATCATAGGAGCATCTTCAGAAAACAAATCAGAGAGCATCACTTCAAAAGATGATTTCGAAGAACAAACCAGACGCAATCTTTCTATGTTAAAAAAATAATAAAAGAAGAGCAGGTTCAGTCAATTACCTGCTCTTCTTTTATACATACTAAAAAATCGGATTTTTACGAAAATTCAGATTATCATAAAAAATGTTAGTAGAAAAAACATGCGGAATAACACGAAAGGAATCATAGTACATGGGCACCACGATTCAATACGTCAAGGAAAACAGAATACAGCAATGCACTTGTACTGTTTCTATTATTCTGGCTATTTCAATAAAGGCACTTGCTCGCGATCTGTCATTTTCTGAAACTCTTCATGCTGCATTTCGATTTTCCTTCTAAGATCATAACTCGCATACCTGTTCTTTTTATGCATATCCATATCGATTTTTGTGACGAGTTCAAACCACAATGTTCGCACTCCCCATGCAGCGTTATGAAACATTTCCGCAACGGCTATAGAGTCTGTATTAACTACTTCAGTCATGTAGTCGCTAATACGTTCAGCGGTAATTTTCGTTATTTCATCGTAATTCATTTTATCTCCTACAAGATTATTTAATGGAATGCAAAATATCCGGCCTGATAACAATGCTCAAGAATTAATACCTGCAGGCTATGTTAAGGGTCCACTTCAGTTCCATCAGCGTGGCACCGGTAACGGATTGTCAGTACTGAGGCTGTCCGCCCAGGCCTGTACAGCCTGATGGTCGATAACCTGTCCGGATGTCACATCGTCCAGGGCTTCCAGCGTCAGGCGATTACGCTCCTCCTCCTGGGCAAGCCATGCAGAAAGCGCCTGTTTGATAACCCAGCCCCGGGAGCGTTCCAGTCTGGCGGCCATCTGGTCGACTTTATCAGCCATAGGTAATGGCACATGCGCGGTAATGACTTTATTACCAAAGATATAACCACATTACGGAATCACCTGATAGCTATTATAGAAAACTCACCCTCAAGTAATCATATTTTGCTTATTTTCATTGGGAAATAAGCAAAATATGATTATAATTATTTCATTAAATCAAGGAGATAATTACATGAAACTTTCACTAAAAGAATATATTGAATTGTATTACAACACTCAGCGGGATTTCGCTAGCGCCCTTAAAGTCACCCCCCAACAGGTAACTAAATGGCTGCGTGCTGGCTGGCAGGTTGTTGACAACAACTTGTTATCCGTCAATCGTGAATTACCGCCTGTTCCTGCTAAATACGACAATACATTCCCTTACTATGCTGAAATGAGAGAGCTAAATTTTAAAGGTACGGGAAAACTGCACGCTGTATGCACAATTTTACGGCAAAACCGTTTCGATCCTAAAACAAAAAACAGCGATTATGATATTTATGTCACTGCAAAAATAGAGTATCAGGGCAAAGAACGGACTGTAACTGGCTCATTCCCTCTGGATTTCGTACCCGAGTGTTTTACTTGCGTGATTTTTGGTGACAATAGCTGGGAAAGTGATGACGGTGACTATATGGCTGCATTTTCAGTTGATATTCTCTCGCCAAAGCAGCTGGGGCTGGATATAGGTTTGGAGTATTTCAAATACCTGGAAGATCAATTTTGTGCGGCAGCTTTTAATTTTCTACGCAATGCTGATATGACTCAAAACGATGTGAAAGATACAGAGTCAGCTTATCGTGGATGGCTGGAGATTGACGAAGAAGATCTTGAGTAAAGCTCGATAATTCTTCTGACGTTATAACTAACGGATGTCGCGTAAGCGAGCCTTCAGGGCCGCTTACGAGCGAGTATGACAGACGTATAGGGTTTCTTCATGTTCTCAGTTTTTGAATTGTCAATTCTACTAGTTCAACTCAATACTCTTTGCATGGGAAAATTTCATTTCTCCAGGCGGCTCCCAAACCGTGATTCCTGGTAAGCCCGCATCAAGCCGGGCACTCAAAGAATGAATCGGGGATTCTGACGCTGGCCTACAACCGCCAGGATATTGACACGACGGGCCTTATCATTCACTTCATAAAGTACATGCTGCCCAAGTAAGCTAATACGGCGAACCCCTTCGCCATAGCGTTCATCTGTTTCATACAGCCTGGGGTAATCTGCCAGACGATCGGTTGCAGTGATCAGACGCTCTGTCACGTTCCTTGCATCCCAAAGAGATGCATTCTCGGCCAGATATTCAAACAACGCCGTTATATCCTCAATCGCACCTGGTCGCCATTCTATTTCATAACTCATTGCGCAATTCCTGATAACGTCCCTGTAGTTGCTGGCGCAGTTGCACGGAACTCATTCCCGGCCGCTTATCGGCGCGAGCAGCGGCAACTTTCGCTCGGATCTGTTCGTCGTATTCCGCCCGTGCCAGTTCTTCATTAGCGAGGCGTTGCAATAGTGCAGACTTGTCTGTACTGCCTTCTGGAAAAATACGAGGCAGGCTTTCGGCCAGCTCGCGCAGGAAATTGGCGTTTTCGTAATGTGTGGTGCTATTCATAATTGACTCCCCCTTTCATTCAATAAAGGGCAATTGCAGGTTTTTTGATGCCGCACGCATGGGTATAACGAGTCAGAGTATCGATATTCGCCCCGGTGATATTGTTTCACAGGCAGGCGATAACCGGATGCATAATGCTCATTTGCCTGGCAATCTGCGTGTTGTCAGGTTTTATGCAGAGTATATAACCTTTCAGACACAGCCACCAACATATGCTTATGCCGCGCCAGCGGCATGGAAGGCGGCACGCTGTGGTTACATGTGATACCGGAGTAAAACCGCCGAAGCCCGGCGTAAGCCGGTACTGATTGACAGATTTCACCTTACCCATCCCCGGCCCTGCCAGACCATACCCGCTTTCAGCCATGAGAGAGCTTCTGTGCGCGGTCGGAGTGGTCCCGACGAGGGTTTACCCGAAGTCGGGGCGTATCTCCGCGTTAGCGGGCCGTCAGGGCCGCTTACGAGCGTGTACTGAGGACTTCCAGCCAGAAGACTGACAGCGATGATAATGTAGTTACAACATTCATAATTAAAAGCGACTCTGTTCCGGCCCGAAGGGCCGGGGCGGGGCCGCTTTTCAGTTATGAGGGAGGGGCTTTGTGGTTTCAGTTCTGCGCGGGACCAGGGTTTTCTGGAGGTTGTGTTTGTATGTTGTAATTAAATTTGCTCCGGTCGGGGCCCGCCGCTTGCGGTGGGAGGTGCATGTTTGTCTGTCCACAGGACAGGCAGTGAACAGGTTTTCTTTTTAAATGGAAGTAATTAAGTAGTTTAAAGGAAATACAGTACTGGGGTTTAAAAGAAACATTGCACCCTGTAACGCCTGCGGCTGGCACTTTATGACATGAACGGTTGTAACCTTATGGGGAAGTCCCTTGCAGTTAAATGTGGATAAGCAGTATTCCCTGTCTGTGAGATGTGTTTTGCGTGAAAAACAGGGGGGGCATGGCGAGCCGGAAAGCAGATGATGAGGCTGTTTTTTGTGTGCTGTGCTGATTTTTTGTGCTCTGCCGGGCTTCAGACGTGCGGATGCCTCCGGCGCGTGCCGGATTATTCAGTAAAGGTCACTCTCAGGGTGAGGCTGTGGCCAGCCGGGTGTAATTGTTGTTCCGCGACATTATCATGCGCTCCTTCACGCGACGGTCGATTTCGCGCTTCACGGACTCCAGGCTTCCCCGGAAACGCCCTTCCGCGATTTCACGCGTCAGCTGCCGCTTCACCAGGGTGACAATGTCCTGGCGGGTTCTGCCTGCATCGCGGCGCGCACGGGCACGTTTCATACCTTGGGACTTAAGCTCTGTCTGGTAACTGCGAAAACGTTCACGCACAAAACGCCAGGCTTTAGATATAAGTTCATCCATACCCAGCGCATCCAGCCCTTGCTTTTTGCGTTGTCTGTTTTCCCATTCCACACGACTGCGGCGCGCGGAAGCCACTGCCTCCTCAGAGATATCGAGGGCAGCAAACAGCGCCGGCGTGAACGTGATGTCGGTCGGGATGTTACAGCCAATTGTCGGGTCGTATTCCGTCTGATATGTAATCAGCCCCAGCTCTGCCAGGAACTTCAGGGCACGGGTGGCACGGGTGATGGACAGTTTCCCGGACTCAGACTCTGTCGCCAGCCCGCACTCAATGGCCAGTGTGGTGATTGAACACTGGACGCGCCTGGCCAGCGGGTCATAGTGGAAACACAGCCCCTGCAGCAGCGCATCAATGGCCCGGCGGCGCAGCACCGGCGGCATGCGCCGGCGCTGGCCCCGCGAACGGGCATGCGCTACATGAACGGCGAAATCAAAACGGGAGGTAAAGCCCACCGCCTTTTCCATCAGTTTTTCGCAGAACTTCAGCGTTCCGGCACCTTTACGGGGTGTGAATACCGGATTCGGGTTCTTTACCTGGCGGTAACAAGTTTGTTGAAGATCAGTCACACCATCCTGCACTTACAATGCGCAGAAGGAGCGAGCACAGAAAGAAGTCTTGAACTTTTCCGGGCATATAACTATACTCCCCGCATAGCTGAATTGTTGGCTATACGGTTTAAGTGGGCCCCGGTAATCTTTCTAGTCGCCAAACTTGAAGGAGATTATCGGGGTTTTTGCTTTTCTGGCTCCTGTAAATCCACATCAGAACCAGTTCCCTGCCACCTTACGGCGTGGCCAGCCACAAAATTCCTTAAACGATCAGCAATCTAACATCTCAGCACTGATACAGCAAGAAACGCAAGTATTCACAAAGATTTTCTGCGCTTCACCTCTGACTCTATCAGCCACTCAAGCATCTGTGCCTGAGTGATCCCGTCTTCATCAGCAAGCTCACTTAACTTTTCTTTCAGGCGAAGCTGAATGACGGCATGAAACGCTTTATGAGTGGCACTCCTTCTTGCGAGAGACGCTTTTTGTCGTTCTTTCGCCGGAACAGGATTACCCCTTCTGTAAGGTCGCTTTTTTCCCGATGAGGAAGTCTCTGCATTTACTGTCTGCGACATCTTGCCTCCTCTCTTCTCAGACAGGGATCGTTTCGCAGAGGATACTACAGTTTTTTGAAATCAGCGACTTGAGAATTGTGATCATGATCTGTGTTGGCGCACAAATCATCTCGGATTGTGGAAATTTAATGTGATTTTTGTTGCGAAATAGCTAAAAACAAGGAGAAATCTTAACTGCTGCGCTGCCTGCCAGGAGGAGCCGGCAGCACTTGAGATATTAAGCACGGGCAGATATCTGAATCAGAAAGGCAAAGATACCTGCCGGGATGTTATCACTATTACAAATAACAATAATGCTCTATTAGTATTGTGAATTAATGATCACCCTCTCACCAAACTGACCATTACGGGGCTCAGGGCTGTTTGTTGAATTTAATGGCCGGAGAACCCTAATCCCCTCAGCACCAGCTTTTCTGGCATCAAGAATATCATTATCAGAATCCCCATAATAAACTGATATGCCATTATTTTTTATATACTTCACTTTTGCATCTTTATCTGTACCAGCAAAAATAACCTTATTCAGTTTCCCTTCAGGAATTTTAAAATAATCTCTCAAAGTTGCTGTCACATCCTCTTTCCCGTTATCAGGAGCAGGTCTTCCGGTAATAAAGTAAATATTATCACCCCGTTCCATATGGTATTTTATTAATTTTATTGCGGATTTTTTTGGTATAGCAAAACGATCCCAACCACCACTTACTTCATTCCAGAACTCTTGCTTATTAAGATAGTCATCACTTTCTGGTGAGTATTTTTGCTTTCCATGAAAAAAACCAGGACTTGAATAAAGCAAAGTGTCATCAATATCAAAGCCCACATTCAATGGTGCGGATTTCAATCCCTGAATCACCTGCTCAACAGATACCCAATGTACCGGGTATTGCTCCGTAAGCTCTGATAATGTTGCCCCTGCTTTTAACTCGCCAGTGTCAGTCGCGGCAAAAGATAATGAGCTAAAAAGCAGACATGATATTAATGCCAGATTTTGTTTTTTCATAATAAGAATCTCTTTTAAAACTAAATCCTGATACTATTTTCCTGTCACATTTTAAAATGTGATCAACATCATAAACATTTAATGCAAAAACAATACACTATCAATATTTTGAGATTTAAGTCACATATTACTGTAGACACACAGAGAAAGGGATATTTTTCCGTAACGGTTATCCCGCGTTTCTGTTATGCATTCAGCCATAACAAGCCTGTTCTCCGTTCCTTGAATTTCATCACATTTTTTATTTCTGCAGGATTACCCGGGACAGAAAATATGTTACCTCTGTTACGTCCATTTGAAAGACAGGGCAACTCCTTCTGATTTATAATAATAATGATCTGCCATATAAGTCTGATCCCCCCAAGCTCCGCGACGGGGGGTATTTTTAACGACATTTAACCGGCATGCGAATGCTTTCTTCAGAGCAGAATACTCCGCCATACTTCCTTCACAAGATACCAGCCAACTGCATTCTGCCATATCAGCACCAGTGATATTAAGACGAGCAAAGATCGTGACGTTAACATCACATTCCTGTTCAGGACCGGACTGTAATATCGGGTGTCTGCCCCTGAAATACTTCACACTTCCGGAAAGCGGGGACGTCCGTCCCCGCCCGGCAGCTTACTTCCGTGCTTCGTAGGCCAGAGTTACCTGCACCACTGTATTTCCCCTGTGAATATTCAGCTCACATAACCGCTCCCTGAATATCAGTGAAAAACACAACACCGTGGCACACACAGCGAGCAACCCTATAAGGGCATATTTCGTCATAAACTTTGACCTCTCTGCAAGGAAGAGGCTACAATCAGTAGTGCTAAGTACATCATGCAGGCCTCACGAGTTAATGGATTAACAAGTGGGGTCTTCGCATTTCTGGTACCTGCGTCTTGCCTGAACCAGAAAGGCTCAGACACCCGCCGCGATAATACCACATTCCCTGTTGCTGACTATTACCCCCATTTACCTGTTTTTGTTACAAAACGCCGGGAGCGGGGAAAACTTGCTTTTTCCCGTTTCCGGCGTTGGACAACGACGCGGAGCGGAGGCGTCAGCCCGTTCTGATATGACGTAACCAGTAACAGGCAGGCCCGTAGTGGGTGTCATGGACAGACCCCAGGAACCAGCCATCATCATCTGGCGGCTCCGGCATCCAGTCACGCGCATCAGGCTCCTCCCCGCCAGACCTGACAGAAAAAAGTTCTGGCGCTTCATCACACATGCACATAACAAAGCACTGCAGCCCTTGTGAGCTCAGCCAGTCATGAAAGTCTGCAGCGCTCTCACAGCCGCTGCCTGACAGTGCAGGATGCGTCCAGTACCCCTGCTCATCACGCTCTGCGTCGACGGGAACTATCATTTATTGCCCTCCATACAGGAATCACTTTTCACCTTCCGTACCGCTGTTTCTGACACCTGATGCTGACGCGTAAACCGATGCACATTTTCGCTCCTGCTGCTTCCCTGTTCTGACTGGAGATCTGTTCTGAAGGTATCCAGCCATTCTCCGGTCATCTGCAGCAGTTTTCTGGCATCGTGGCTTCTGAGCAACGGAATACCAGCCTGCCTCAGAACCTCTTCCAGAAGAATATCCCGGCGTCTGCGTTCCGGTCGTAAATGGCTGGCATCATCCAGCTCTACTGCTGCAACAATACTGAACGAACGCCGCTCAACGATAACCACATCAACATGCCACTGAGACACCATCCTGAATAACTGCCACCACTGGCGTGATCGTGGCCGGATATTCCCGTTCAGCTGGACGATATCCGCGACCCGTACCTGCGGGCACAGATACCACCGTTTCATATCCACAATTCTGAACAGTCCTTTCATAAAACTGACTTCCCTTTCTGTCAGAAGCGTCTTCTGACGTTGCCAGTATTCACCGCCGGACAGTATTCGCTCTGCATCACCGGTCCGTATACCTGCCGCATGCAATTGCATCAGCAAAGGAGAATGCTGATTTACACTTCTGAGGATAATCCGGATAAGTAACGCTGCAATAATCAGAACAATAAGAATAAAAATAATCAGCTTCATTGTTTATCTGCTCCTGGTAATTAATTATGCTGAATTATTACCTTACATATTTCCATATTTCTTTTGGTATCCTGTCATATAACTTTCCGGTGATTAATTCTGCTAACCGGTGGTCTGCTGCTGAATTAAATGATTCACGTTCACTGGTCGATAAACTGTCTCTGTTTTTATGAATAATTTTTTCCAGCGTATTGACTGATGAACATCGCCGTAACTGATACAGCCATTCCTGTTTTGTTTTCGCCATATTTATTCCTGCTGAGAGCAGATGAATGATAAAATTACCAGTATTTTATTTACGGTGTCTCCATATCCAGGGGGGAACCGGATCAGCATCTGACCAGAGCCCACGTTTTTGTTGTCTGGCTTCGTTCTGAAGGACAGGCAGCACGGGATCTGTGTTGTACTGCTCATATACCCAGGCCGCCCCGGACCGGACCATAAACTGATTAACATTCATTCCGTCTGGTGCATAAACCTGCCCGAGAATACGACCATAACGATCTCTCTGAAAATATGTGACGGTAACCCTTTTTCCTGCAACCAGTAATTTCATCATGTCTGTCGACCACCGGCCATAATCCTGTTTCTTTTCCGGGGCATCAATATTTACCAGCCTGATCCGCACCGCCTTCAGTGAGTCCATGACCTCGATGGTATCACCATCCAGTACACGAACAACCCGTCCATGAATATCTTCAGACAATACCGGCCATGAAAAGATAAATAATACCAGTGGAATATATTTCCTCATGTTATTCTCCATATCAAATAAATAGCACCTGTATTTCAGGCAATCCTGAATATCGCAGCACACACTGAACAACACCTTATTTTGTGAAATTAATCACAAAATATAAAAGCGCGACTTAATACGGAAAAGACTCTGTGCTATTCAGAACTGTCCGGTCACACTGCCCGACCGGATATAAAAAAAGCAAATCTCATGCATTATTCAGCCTTCTGACTCCTGGAGTAATGAAGGCTGCTTTTTTCGTTACACCCTACCCCGACAGCGCCGGTGGCAGTGTTCAGCCCTTTTTCGGGCAAACTGCTGCCAGTCTGTCCGGGGAGCCACATAAGCCGCCCGTTGCCATGCTTCAGCGGCTTCCATCCAGAGTCCTCTGACTTCCAGTGTTACAGCCCGCTTTCCGGCACGCTGCCAGCGCCAGACCTGACCGTTCCGTGAACTGTTTCTGAATCCATTCATTTTTATCTCCCCCTTTAACCCGTCAGCATTATGGTGTTAAATAATTCAGTGGACTGGCTTCCTTTCAGGTACGGAAGTTATTTCCTTTTAAGCCTTATTTCCCTGCCTCCCCTCCGTGAGGGAGGCTTTTTTTATTTCTCATCAAGCACGGACTGAAGTTCTGCCTTTATCCGGTTCTGGCGGCGGATTTTATCCAGACGCGCTGCCGCATACGCTTCCTCCTCCTGAGAAATATGCTCCGTCACATACCCTTCCGTGTCATACCGGCAGGCACCGGCTTTCATGGCACACAGATAACTTTCTGAACGGGTGATGGCCTTCAGCGCACGGCGCAGTTTTTTATGCGAGAGCGGGATATTCCGCTGCGCCACGTCTTCCAGTAACACGTCCCGGATACCGCAGGCCAGAAGCCGGGGCGTGTCACCGTCAAATAATCCCGGCCACCAGGGCTTCAGGGTGTTCACGGCATCATCCAGTGTGGGCAGGTTCAGATAAATGGACAGCGCCTGTCTGGCCTGCGCTTTTTTTGCTGCCAGTTCAGCTTCCCGGGCTGCTTTCTCGGCCAGCTTCTGCTTTTTCACCTTCCACTTTGGTGGCGTGGTGACATTGATGATGGTTTTCCGGCTGCGGACAGGCGTCTCCCCTTCAGTTTTCCGTTTCAGTGTCAGTACCGGTCGCTTCTGCTCTGTCATGCTGTGTTCTGCCTCTGACGAATCATCCTGTTACAGTCAAAGATACCACACACTTCACAGCGCCAGAACGCCCAGCACAGCCAGATGACAGGCGTAGAATACCGGGAAAAAATCCCCGGGCCAGAAACGGGATAATGATTTCCCCGTACAGGAAACCAGGCAGACTGTCAGTACCGTCATCACAAAACCGGCCACCGCTGCCGCATCACTGGTGGCAAGGTTAAGCGCCGGAATAACGGCCAGCAGGCATGCAACCAGCGCCAGACGTTCCGCTCTGTTTTCCGCCCGGTACAGCCGGTGACTGACCGCCAGCATCAGCAGCCCGGCAATGCCGTAACTGGTGCCGGACAAAGGCCCCCACAGTGCCATCAGGAGAATGGCCGCTGCTGTACGCCACCGGCTGCGCGTTTCACACCACGTCAGCACCTGTGCCGCCACTGCAAAGGCAAACAGGATATTCCCCTCATACCAGGGAAAGCCTGCCAGATAATACGCGAACTGGGCAATAATTCCCCATCCCCACAGCCGGTTAATGGCCGGTTGCCGGATATGCGCATGACGGGACAGATTCAGCCCCCACACCAGGGCAAAAAGCGGAAAGGCCCCTCGCCCGGCCAGAAACATCCACGTCTGGTCCAGATGCAGAATGCGGTTTGCATGGTCCAGTACCATCAGCACCAGTGCCACCGTTTTGATGATATCCCGCTGTCCGGGTGACCAGACCAGCAACGACTGCAACCAGGTATCGGTCCGTGCAGCCAGTGAATCGTTACGTGTCGTGTTCTCCGTTGTCATCAGCGTTTGTCTTCCTGTATCAGTCTCCACCCAGGGTTTTCTCTTTCTGCAGGTCACGGACCATATCCCGCTCCACCTGCTGCAGTCGCTCCTGCAACAGATTTTCCCGGGCAACCTCCCGGACCGCTTCCCGCTCCCGTTGTGGTTCACGCAGCACACTCTCCGGCAGCGCTGTTTCCCGTTCAGAAATGACAGCCCGGTCGCGTTCCTGCCCGGCAATCTCCCTGACAGCCTGCTCTGTTCTGCCGTCCGGCAGGTCAGGTTTGTTCTCTGCCATTTTTCTGACAATCTCATCCGCCCGGCGTTCCGTTTCACGGCGGATGGCCTCTTCAGCCTGCCGCTGTGCCAGTACCTCAGCTGTGACCGGTTCACCGTTTCCTGCCCCCGGCTGGACGCTGTTGTCCGGGATATCCCCCCACACGCGACCGCCGGTGATGGCACCGGGATTCCACGGACGACCTTCACCGGCGATTCTCACCACCACACCGCTGTCGGGGTTATCACGGGCAATCCGGACGCCATCCTGCATATTATCAGCCAGCAGGCTTTCTCCGTTACGGCTGCCCTGCAGGGCCACGAACTGCGCATCCCCGCTGCCTTTTACCCTGCCTTCACCGATGAATCCCCGCAACCCGTTTCCGTCATCCGTGGTCAGTGGGTTCAGCCAGATACCGGCTGACTTGCCGTTACGGTCAAACGCCGGCAGTGCCACATACGGTTGCGGATATTTACGTCCCGGTGCAATAAACCGTGCCGGACTGTCGCCCCCGGCCAGTCCCGCCTGGCGGAGAACAGCACGCCCTGCCGCCACGTCCCGCAACTCCCGCGCCGTACTGAACAGCCGTTCTGCATTCATGACCTCCCGGTCAGCTTTCGGCTCCAGTACATCGTGGGCAGTTCCTTTCTGTACGGCACTGTTGATGGCATCCGTCCAGCCCTGACGGTTATCGGTGTACACCTGCACATGCTGCTTCATACGCGACAGGGCCACGTAGGCTGACTCAAAGCCGGCCATCTGTTTCCGGTTACCTTCCGTGCCTTCAAGCGCGATGGCAAAGGTTTCACTCGCCCCCTGCGCACTGTGAGCGGTGATGGCATAGGCCAGGTCAATATGTTGCTCTGCCTGCTCCTGGCCGGGACGAATCACCCGGGTCTGCTGTCCGTCCGTCAGCGTGACGCTGTCACCGGAAACCGCCATCACCGTCCAGACGCTGTTGGCCACATAACCGCGCTCCCGGTCACTCTTCGTGAAGCGCATCCGGTCACCGGTCCCCACCCGGATGGTGTCCGGGGTGTACAGTGTGACACCTTCAGCCACCGCCTCCCGGGGCGAAATCAGCCGCGTGTTACCTTCCGCATCCTGCAGGGTTATCAGCCCGTCATCCCTGCTGATACCGGCAATCCGGTGATACACATTATCCACCAGGGCAAGTGCGTCCTGATGTGTCTCCCAGGTGGAAAGACGACGCAGTTCCCCGTCACGTATATTCGCTGTGTTCAGGACAGGCACCATGACCTGCTCTTTCCCCAGCTCACCGGCCTTTTCCCGTGCATCATGAATCATGCTGTTCAGTACGCGCCGGTCCTCATTCAGGTGCGTGACAATCAGCGTCTGCTCCCGTGCTTCCGGTGTCCTGCCGGTATAGTCGCGGACAATGGCTTCATACAGTGTCATGGGGACATCCGGAAAAGCCTCGCCTTTCAGCATCGCTTTCTGCTGCGCTTCTGCCAGTTTCGCTTCCTGGCTGTGACTGAACTCCGTCACGGAGTGCTCCGGTGCCCATGCGCCCTCCTGACGTGGCACCTGAGACGGTTTCACACTCTCAAGCCCGGACAGTGCCCTTTCCACATCCCGGTTAATCAGGCTGTATACCGCCTCCCGCAGTTCCGGCGTCTGACGCACAATCTCCTTCATGATGGCCACATCGGCAGCACTGCGCGTCTGCTGGAGACGGAAAGGCTGACCGGGCGCGATGGCCTGCAGCTGGTCCGTGTCACCGCTGGCCACAGCCCGACCGCCACCGGCCGCAATCAGGGCGTATGCCCGTGCCATGTCGGTATTGCCCACCATTGAGCTCTCATCGAGCAGGAACAGCGTGTTGCTGAAATCCGGCGTTTCTCCGCTGCGCTGCTGCAGCTGCGTGTCATGCAGAAAGGACGCCAGTGTCTGTGCATCCACGCCGGCGCTGCGCATCTCCCCGACCGCACGGTGCGTGGGACCCAGCCCCACGACACGGGGACGCTCACTCTCCGGCAGCATGTTCACGGCTGACATCACCGCCCGGAACTGCGTGGTCTTCCCCACACCGGCATAGCCCTGCACCACCGTGAAACGGTCGGACGTTTCGAGTATCATACGGGTGGCGGCGCGCTGTCCTGATGTCAGTTTCTCCATGAGTTCGCCAGGTACTCTCTCCATCAGCGGCGTGACCGCCTCCTTACCTTCGAGAATATGGCGAAGAATGCTTTTTTCAGCCTCATACGACGCACGGGAAACCAGCAGGCCTGTGCCATAGCCTTTTGCCACATCCACATACAGTAAATCACCGCGTTTTATCTGCGCATTGATTTCCCCTCCCAGGTCAGTAAAACTGGTTCCTTCTGCAGCAAACGACTTCGCCTCTGTCAGCAGGTCCACCATGCTGAAGGCCAGGTTTTTACTTTCCAGCACAGGAAGGGCCAGATGAATGGCCTGCTGTGCCGGCGTGTGAAGCCCTGCTTTCTGCAGACTGATAGCGGTTTCCAGCAATGTCTCACCGGCACGCGCCTTTATCTGCTCAGAAACCACCGTAAAGGAGGGATGGCGGGCAAGTTTTTCCGCAGTACGGGTTTCATCCAGCGAGGAATACAGCCGGACATCACGACCGCTGCGGGCCAGACCGTTCAGTGTGGCGTTGTCCATTGCCATCTGTGTGACGGAGGCAAAAACCTTCGCACTGTCGCTGACGGAATGCCCGGGCGTTTCCACCCAGCCGTTCTCCAGCTTCAGTGCCGTGAATGGTGAATCAGCCACAGGCAGGGAGGCCGGTTCAGCCCGCCCCGGCACAACAACCGTCATCGCATCTTCACTGACGGATGCCACCTGCAGGCGGTCACCGCCGGAGACGCGGAGTCCGGGAATTTTCCCTGTCACCCTCAGACGCTCGCCGTCTGCCACCGGCATTTTTTCCGGCCGGAACAGCGACCAGCTGCTGTCCAGAGAAGAAATACGCACCAACTGCGTTTCACCCTGCGCATCCCGCAGGGTCAGGCTGTGACTCTGCGCCGTCACCCGGTCTATCACATAGCGGTCATGACTGCGTGTCTCCGGGTTCCACTGCTCCATCACCATCCCCGGGCGGTACATATCCCGCAGATAACGGCTCCGGCTGTCCAGCCAGACCGGTGACAGGGCAGTCATGGTCACCTCCGGGTGTCCGAGCACGCCCTGTGTTTTCAGCTCACTGCGAATGGCCTGTGTCAGTATGGCCTGTTCCCGTATCCCGCTGACCTGTGCCACGCTCTCTTCTCCGGCTTTCACGCTGGCCACAAAATCCCCGGCCAGCCGGGCATAGCGGACATTACGGTCCGGTTCACTGATGATGGTTGCCGGTCGCTGTTCTCCCCCCTGCCAGCGATATGTGTTCACCCCGGCATCCTTCATGGCCATCAGCGCGCTGCCTGTACCGGTTCGCTGCCCGCTGTCGGTTATCAGGACCTGTACGTTATGACGTGCGGCACCGTCCAGCAGGGTTAACGTCTCTTTCAGGGAGAGTTTTTCGCCCTGGTCAACGATAACTGTACTGCCCGGCGTGAAGGCCATGCCTTCCAGCAGTTGACGACGTCCGGTTATCAGCTCACCGGACAGCCGTTCATCCTGCTTCAGGTTCATCTGCGAGCGACGGTCAGCAGCGATAATCTGCACTTCCCGCCCCTGCTCCCGGGCCATCATGACCAGTTCAGCCACCCGCTCACGCTGCCCGGCTGCACCGCCCTGCCCGGACACAATGGCCAGCGACGGACGGTCCTGTGCCAGAACACTGACGGCATCGCTGTAGCCGGCCGTCCGGGGGACACTTTTCTCCGGATGTACGGTCACCCGGTTCTGTTTCATGATATCGCGACTGAGTGCCCGGACAGACAGCTCATCAAGCACATGAATCCCGGACGTGAACAGCCCCTTCTCACGGTCGAGGGGGATAAGCTGCTCACGGCTGATGGCCTCATCGATACCGGCGCGTGCCCGTTCAATCACACCATTTTCCGGCGGCAGTATGCCGACCGTTCTGGCCAGCACGTCCGTGTACGTAAACTGCACTTTTCGTTCACTTAACCCGGCAATGGCCTGTGTCACCGCCTGCTGCACATCCGGCCCGTCCTGTGAAGCTGGTCCGGGTGTCTGCGTGCGGGTCTCCGCACGCAGATCCGCCGCGTCACGATATGCCCGGATGTCGAACCCGGTTTCCTTCAGCGTCTGCATCCATTCAGCCATTCTGACTTCAGGATCGACGTGCTGTTTGGATTTTCGCGTATCCAGTGCAGCCACATCCCGGGATTTCAGCGAGGCGTCTTCCCCGACGGCCTCCCGGATAGTCTGCGAGCGTCCGGAAAAGGCCTCCACCGGTACGCCCGGCATTTCCCACATACCGTGCTTACCAACCACTTCAGTTTCATAGCCCAGCGCCTCAACCTGCTCTTTCAGCTTTTCCCGGTAGAGCCTGCCAAAGGCAATCTGATTAGCGTACACATTCTCAATGAACCCCGTTTTCCCCACTTTGTCACTGCTCAGTGTCTTCCACTCGCCGTTATGCTGCGTGACATTAGCCACCACCGCATGCGTGTGTAACTGTGGTTCCTGATCGCGACTGGTGTCGTGGTTAAACAGTGCCATCACCAGATTACCGGTCAGCACCGTTTCTGACTGTCCGTCCGTCATCACCCGTGTGGAGGCCAGCGCCTCCACCTGACGGACAGCAAAATCCACGGCCTGATTATGTGCATCAATCAGGCGCTTATCGCCACCTAACATGGCCATCATGGAGACACTTTTGGGGGCGGAGAAGGTCAGATCGTAGCCGGGACGATGCCTGTTACTGCCATCCTGCATGCGGCTTAGATCCGCTCCGTCCGGCAGCCTGCCCTCCAGAAGACGGGTAAAAACATCCTTATTGACACTGCCCTGCAGCCCAAGCTGTTCAGCTCCCTTGCCGGCCCAGCGTTCTCCCATGCTGCCCAGCACATAGTAATTATCCTTGTCGGTATAATAGTTACCGGCACTTCCGGCCGATCTGACCTGCGCGATACTCATCATCAGAAATCATCTCCCGGCTCAACATCCTCCCCGCGCTCCCGGTGCACATTAATGTTCACCTCTTCACGACGCTGCATCTGCTGCTGGGTGTCCGGATGATTTTCCTGTTGCCATGCCTCATAAGCGGCCATATCCACCACTTCACCGGATTCACTGATCCCGGGTGGCAGTTGCTGTTCCATCTCTTCTTCCGGTTTCATTTTCAGCTCCTGCTCGATCCCCCCGGCCGGAACATTCACACCTGCATCTGACTTCTTATCGTTGATGACAGGAGACACCGGCTGTTGTGGCTGTTGTGGCTGTTGTGGCTGTTGTGGCTGTTGTGGCTGTTGTGGCTGTTCAGCCTGAGTCACGTCTTCTCCGGAGGCAACCTCCGGTTCGAAGAGGCTGGCCATCTGGCGGCCTTCTGCTTCCCTTGCGGCAAGTACGGCACTCAGACGGTTCTCCATTTCCGGATTGATGTCACGCGGAATAAACTCCGGAGCAACCTTTGGACGTGCCTGATATTTCAGTGAGAGTTTGACTGCCGGATACGGTCCGGGCAGGGTGACATAGCAGGTCAGATCCGGCAGAGACTGAATGTCGGAATAACTGACCAGCGTCTGTCGCTCCATATCCTTACCGGTCGATACCCCGTCACGCACCGGGTCTGCACCGTAGGAATACTGCTCGCTGGCTTTCAGGTGCTCTTTCTCACCAATCTCACCGGCAGCGAACTCTGCAATCTTATGGCTGGGAGAACGGAAAAAAGCACGGGTGTTCATGACGTCAAACAGCGTGGCCGCCGCTTTCTCACCGTAAATATCTTCCAGCTGGGCATAAGACTGGATACCAAACACATAACAGCCACCGAACTTACGGGCTTCCGGCAGGATCTCCACCAGGTCCGGCAGTTTGTGCAGCGTGGGCAACTCGTCACAGAAGAACCACACACGACGGTTGCGGTTCTCCCCCATCGCCAGCAGGCCACGAATGGCAATGGACAGCCACATGGAGATCACCGGCTTCAGGGAGGCATGGGTGTCGGCGTTTGAGGAGATGAACAGCCAGCCGTTGTTCTGATCTTCCCGGACACCACGCATCCAGTCACGGATGGTGAAGGGCTCACCGTTATGCTCGATCCCCTGCAGGTAACGGATGGCTTTCACGTAGTTGGTCAGCACCGCACGGATGGAAATCGCCGTTTTCTCAATTTTCTCTTCCACCAGGTTGGCCGCCGGTGAATTACGCAGGAAGGTACGCAGTTTTTCGATTTTGATGGAAAGCAGTGTGTCCACCAGTTTGCTGTAGCTGCGGTTGGGGTCATTACGCATCAGGTACGCCGCTTCCGCAAAAATGGTACGTCCTGACCCCTGCCAGAACGGGTCCTCTTTTGTGCCCATCGGGATCAGCGTGTTCGCGGTATTATCAAAATCCGGCTGTGTCAGGCACTCCTTCCACAAATCCCAGGCGGCACAGCGGGCATCCAGCGGATTCAGGATTTTATCGATGGAGGGATCATAGTAACTTTTAACAAATTCCCCTGAACGGTCATAAATCACCACCATATCTCCACGCTGACGGGCGTAGTTGGCCAGACGACGGATAACTTCCGACTTACCGGCCCCGACCGTGCCGTGCAGACAGAAGTTCTGGATTTCGGAATCCCGGATAATCGGCAGGTCGCCAATCCGTATATCGGAGTCCTTGCCGTCTTTTTTCAGCATCCGGGCAACCTCTTTCGGGTTCTCCGTCAGCTGGCGACCACCTGTGGCTTCATTTTCGCTCTGTTGTTTACCCTGACGCCCCAGAATCCAGGAGACAACAAAGAAGGTAATCAGGCAAATAACCAGTGCCACAACTGTGGCCAGAACGAATGCGGACCATAGCTGCTCTCCGCACCAGATCATATATTTATCATGCAGTACCTGAGCAGCGTTCATCCGGAAGGTTTTGCCGTAATACTGGATCTCATAGACCGGCTGGGACTTGATTAAATCCCGCATGCCTTCCAGCGTGGTACACCACCAGTAAATACAGCCGTTCACAAACGTCTGCCAGCTTATTTTTACCCATAAAACCAGACCAACGAGTATCCAGAAAAAAATAAACAGGCAGTAAAGCATGATATTGGCGATCTGGCTGAACATGCGGATACGCATGGACGCAATCTGACCGCCCTGGGTCATATCCTTTGCGTTAAAACTCATGATGAAACTCCGGGAAAATCGGGAACAGGGCAGAAAAGGATGATGTGGGATTAATTCACAAAAACAGACCAGGTGTACCCTGTATGCCGGTGGTGATACCCGCCTGCAGTTCTGCCGGAAGAGACCTTCTCTGTAACAATGTCAGTCAGGCGCAATACTTCAGACCAGTCACTCCCATGCGGAAACTGGATCTGAATAAAAAGGCGTACCCGTTCACGATGATCCAGAACTGTATCCGGTTCATAAAGCAAACCACTGTCAGGAGAAACACGGGACGTTTTATTGATGAGATCATACTTATCGGCAGAAGACTGCGATGAAAGTGCCCAGGTAATATTTTCGCCCTGATGACCATCAATACGACTGCTCCCCGGCGTCCAGGCAATTTCCTGCGCATTCGCCACGATGATCTGTCTCGATACTTCTGCCAGCTTTTTTGGAGTACAGAATACCGGCGCCAGCACACACAAAGAAAGTAAATTACAGGACGGAATACCCTTCCCGGCCGGGAAATATTCATATATTTCCGACGCCGGAATACAGTCTCTTTTTTTTGCACCAGTAAAAACCTTAATAAGCTGGACAACCAGCATAATAAAGAGCAGAACAATAATTGCAGCCCCCAGAATGAAAACCTGCGTGATATCGGGAACATCCACATGGTGATAATAAGCATCATTATGCTGAACAGTTGATGTACTTTGCATCTGGACAGGGGTTTCGTCAGGAGGAAAGTTAATATTTTTCTCTTTTGTCACATATTCACTAATATTATCTGACATCATTATTTTCTCCGTAAGATCCCGGCGTCGCCGGCAACACTTCACGGTCGCACAAAGAATTTGCACAACCGCTCAGTGTTTTCATATTTATTTTCGGAAACGCCGGGAGGTGACAAAATTTATTTTGTTACGTCCCGGGGTTGGACAACGAGCAACGCGAGGCGTCAGCAAAGAGGCCGGTCAGACCAGCCTCCTGACGAGGTTCAGAGAATATTTGCGATTGATTTGGCCAGCTGGTCTTCGAGAACAGGCTTCGCCTCTTCAAATTTCAGGTTAACCTTGTTCGCATTTGAGACCACCCGGGTCTGGTATTTATGCTGGTTACCCGTTTCAGTACTGGTCTGAATTTTCGCACCGGATGTTCCCTGACGCAGGGCGGCAACATTATCCGTTCTGACGCTGGATTTTGTCCGTTCAGCTATCTGCACATCGGTAATCATGGTGTAATTGGTGTCTTCCACCATCGCATCTGCAGCCATACCCACCAGACCAGCAGCAAGCCCCACACCGAGTGTGGCACCGGCAGAACTGGAATTATATCCGGTAATACCGGCACCTAACGCTGCACCAACTGCTGCGCCTTCATAACCACGGTTCAGCCAGCCCTGAGACTCCCGCAGGTCCATCTTATCGGCCTTCAGCACATTCGCCTGGATCCAGTAGTAGGCTTTATCCGGAGAAGTCACCACCTGATACCCTTTTGCTTTCACAGCATCGGCGATTTTGCCCTGCAGACCGCTCATGTCTTTATCAGACGTGTTTTTGATCTGCAGAAATACCGTGCGTTCGCTGGCGGGTTCAAGCCAGATGGTCTCACTCATCTGAGTCTTCACCTCAAGGTTACGCTTCTTGATTGCTGTGCTCATCGCACCACACCCTGAAAGGGCCAGAGTGGAACTGACCAGTGCAACCATCATTAATTTTTTTGTTTTCATCCAGAATATCCTTTTAACTAACAGACTCTTTTTTGAACAGACCTATTACTGAGACTATTGCAGAGAGATTATAACGATTTATATCTATAGTATAAATAAAGGAAATAATTACAAACAGAGTTATCGATAAAAACCCAAATAAGAACGTATGGGCAAAGGAAACTATTGAAAAAATAATCACAAACGACAAGATATAAGTTTTGTTCTTATCATACATAAAAGATATAACTTTCGACTCATCTCTGAATTTTTTAGGGATGGCAAGATACAACATCATTCCATTAGTAATGGCAACAAAAAGGATAAAACCCATTACGCCACTAAAACATATATCAAATCCAGCATCTCGGATATCAACTTTATCTGCCAGCAAACGAAGAAATGTCGGCCATAATAAAACCCATAAAAATACATACACCCCTGGTTTTATGACTTGTAATAATGGCGGAATATTAACTCCCTCTACAGAGAGTACATCCTTTAGTTTCTGTGTCTCCGTTTTTATATCATAGTGAGTGATCATAATGGCCCCTTCAGTCTATCCTTTTTATCATCAACCATTTTTTTCACAGCCTCTTCTGATGGCTCAGGTATTATCTTTTGACTTTCTCGCTCTTCATTATATTTATTATTCTGAGATAATGCCTCTGTTTTATGATGATTTTGCAGTTCAGAATACTGCCCTCTTACAATATTTTCCTCGCCACGGATACTGTTCTGAGTATCTCCGATATTGCCACGATATTCTGTGACCATATTATCAACCTGATGTTTTACATCATTACGGATATTACTGTCCTGCGTTCTTTGCTCAATAATGGCCTGATGTCCCTGATGGTCAGCAATAATATTCTGGCTGCCACCGCCCGAAGGTACGCTCTCCATTCCTTTACCGATGTCCCCACGGGATTCACGCCAGGCATTATCAACACCAGGCTGCACCTGTTCCTGAACAAAAGTCCAGGCCATCGCCCGACGGCGTTCTGCAATCTCCGGTGAACTGGTATTTGTCAGAATAGCTTCTGCATCCTGCGGCGCGTGTTTCATCACATACTGTGCAAACTGTTGCGACAGGTCTTCACTCATCTGCCCACTCATGCTTTCAGTACGGGAGGCCATTTCCGCATATTCATGGCTGCGGGTCATATTCGTCGTGTACTGGTCGTAACTCTGTTTCGCTGAGTTCAGTGCGGCAGACAACTGGTCCACACGGGAATCGGCATTATTGTCAGTATGGCTGCCGGATTCACTGATCCTGCGATTCATAAAGTAATCGCTGGCCTCTTTAAAATCCTTACTGGCTTTAGCGTCAATATCATGGCGAGCATCATGGGTAGCTCTGCTGCCACTACTTGCAGAATGTGAATCATCATCCGTTCGATCAAGACTTCCCTTAAACCCGCCTCTGACACCAACCCCACCACCAACACCAAGAATTTCAGGTTTAATCCCCCATTCAGCATGAGCATCTGCATATCCGCCATACGAGAACTTAGAACCTGTTGATGCCAGTTCCTGAGTCGCCTGCTCATTACTGATATTATGCGCCTTCGCATAGCTTTCCACCGCACTGCGCATACGGCTGGCCATCATGGAGTCCTGTGCACTCATGGTGCTGTCAGCACCACCGGTGACAGAGTCACTGCTCCCCCGGTTAGAGCCAAACTGGCTGAGCGTGTTCCAGGCGCTGGAAATACTGCTGCTGAAACCGTGCAGGGCGCTTTCTGCTCTGTTCGACGCCTCCCGGGCCATTTCCTGTTGTGCCGCCGCAATCTGACGCGTTGCATTGATACCGACCGGTAACCGGGACATCGCCCCACTTGCATCCATCACCATATTACCGTCACGGGTCTGAGTGGTGGTTGCACCACTGCCGGTCTGGTAGGTCATCTGACCAAACGACGTGGTGCTGTTGGTGCTCCAGCTGAAGCCGTTCACGTTCTCCGTCTGCATGTTGCCGTAGGAGTAATTACCGTCAACCACACTGCCTGCCGCACTGGCGGTCGGGCTGATGGAGGAGGAAGCAAAGTGACTGTACACACTGGAGAATCCGGCACCAAGGCCTTTTACCATCATCCATGACAACGGAGGTATCATGGCAGAGATATATCCGGCAGTGGACGCCAGGTCAGAGTATTTCAGCTGTATCTGAGAGAGTTCAGAGAGCACCACCGGAGCCCCGTTCTGCTTCGCATAGAATGTCATGGCACTGTTCAGGATGGCATACAGCAACGGCCAGGTCTGGAACCACATCAGGGCAAACACATAGCCTTTCAGGACGGACAGTGTCAGTTTATTGAAGACCGCTGCCAGTACCAGGAGCGGGAAGATACCAATGGTAATGCCCACCAGAATGGTCTGTACCATCGGCAGGTTTCGCATCAGGACATGACCAATGGCTACATGCGCCAGACGCTGTTTCTCCATCGATGAGGTGGTGGCCAGACTGACCAGGCTGGCGGTGTCACCATTGCGGGCCGCATTACTGGTGATACCCTCTTTCAGGGCATTCATGGTGACGTTCTGGCGCATAATCTGGCTGGCAGACTGGCTGGAGCCGTAGAAATAACTGTAACTGTCACTCACCAGTTGTCTGAATAACAGGTCAGGGTCCGGTCTGCCGCCAAATATCTGCTGCACATAATAATGCCAGGTCTTGCCTCCGGTATTCGTATCAAAATTCAGCTTATCCTTCAGTCCGACGGATGCGTCCTTACAGGACACAAACGGCTCTGAGCTGTGCAGAAAACTGTAATTATTATTCGGCACCTGACGTAAAGGGCTGGGCTGAGAAAAGATTATGGTGTACGGGTCAGAGGAGGCCATCAGGTCTTCCAGCGTGTATTTATGGTTCAGGTAAATATCACCCAGCACGCAGTTCTGGACGTAGTCCTGAAACAGATTGATGATTTCCGGATTCCGGGACAGGAAATCGGTGCTTTTCACAATCAGGTTCGCCCCAAACAGCATGCCTGTCTTGCTGTAGGTGGCGCTGTCAGGCTGAGCGAACACCATCTCATAACCGGCCACCATCGCATGCCCGATACGGGTCGTCAGTGAAAGTGGCATCGCCAGTCCGACCGGCACATTGTCCACCCGGTGAACCTTAACCAGGTCACTGTTATCAATAATCTGCACCGATGTGCGGACATTAACCAGCAGGCTGATAAGCACAAACACGGCCACCCAGCCCAGCAAATCCATCACGTTGTGCCGCTGTACCCACATCACAGCCACTGCAAGAACAGATAATGTGAGCGCAATTTTTTCGATGGAATCCCATGTCCGGGTCCCCATAAAGGCGGCAATAGCGTTCAGGTTATTGCGCAACCACTCACCACCGGCAATCACATAGACTTCATTCACAGCGTGCTCCCTCCGAAGTGATAGTTGTTCTGGTAACGGCTGAGCATACGGGCGGACAGCTGCTGGCGCATGTAGCTCATCTGACGGTCAACAACCAGCAGTGCATCCTGCTGGACCTTTACCTGCCCCTGGAAAACCGCAATCTGTTGCTGTGCCTGATTCAGATTCTCCAGCACACTGTCCAGCACGGTCTGTGGATAGTTCCCGGTGGCAATCATGGCCCGGGCCTGCTGAAGCAGTTCCTGAATGTACTGGAGCATGATGTCGTAGCCGATATAGTCCGTCAGCTGGTAAACCACGCTGCTGGACACACCGAGCATCTGCGGGTCAATCAGATATTTAAAGACGGGGACGGTGGTGCTGGAAATGAAGCCTTTTTCCCTGTCATCAAGCGGAGTGTCACTCACGGCTTTATTCTGAATACTGGTGAGCAGTTTTGTAATCTGTGATTTCAGGGCCTTATCCCGGGCGATGGTCACATTTGCATCCGCCACCACCTTCAGACACTTGTCCGAATCGTTGCAGTGATAAACTTTTGCCGTTCCCCCCTCCATAATCGCCCGGAGGATATCGCGGTCAGTGGTACGCGCCGGCAGGGGGGTAATCTCGCTGTCTTCCCCAAAAATCAGCGTACCGGTGAGCGTCATAATGAACTCTTTCAGCTCTTTGTTACCATCAAGCATCCTGTTTTTGGACAGCGAGTCCCAGATGATATTGATGTTCTTCAGCACCCGTTCCTTATCTTTGTCACTGGCCTTGTCACGAACAGACGATGACTGCCCCCCAACCGTGCAGCCCTGACGGGACGCGGCCCAGTCGGCGAAAATATTGCTCTCACCGGCAATGTCCTGACAGACCTTCTGCTGTGACACCTGAGTCTGAGGAAATAATCCTCCGACAATCCCCTGTGCCACCTGACAGGAGCTGAGGTTCATGCTGTTAATGTCGCTTGCCATCTTCTGCAGGAAATCTTTTGCCGTTTTGATTTCCGGCACCGTTGTCTGCAGGGCAAGGTCAAAAAAGTAACCGGCAGCATTGCTCATAATCTGCTTAACAAAACGCTGCAGCTGCTCGCCATTAATAAAACTGAACGAGCCGAGATAGGCGTCGATGCCACCACAACCGGCATTGATATCCGGCAGGGTCATGGAAATCAGCTGGATATTTTTGACCTGGGTACGGGCATACAGGGAGCCACCATAGGCATACCCGGCAGCCTGCCCCTGCCAGACGCCCGCCTGAGTGACATTGGACGCAAAGCCCAGCTTATTAAAGAACTGATTCATGTCGCTGTTCACATCCGCTGACACTGCAGGTGTGACCGTCAGTAAGGCGGCACAAAGAACCAGAAGAGGTTTAATGCGAAGCATTATTGCCACCCTCCCTTAATTTGTTCTCCCGGCGCATACGGCGTTTCAGCCGGAATATCCTGATCCCCCCGTTTATTAATTCATTTAAAGGGTTCCTGACGTATACGATAAGAAATCCACCTGCAAACGCCCATAACGTATACGGAATGACATACATCAGGATGTTCCACATATAGTGGAAATTAAGTAATTTCGGGTCAGCCATCCACGAATCAATACAGGCATCAAAAATACTGTGCATAATCACCCATAAAAAAGTTCCGGCAGCAACGAACACAAAAAACAGATCAAAATATATATCAGAAACCCTGCATTCATAATCATAATCCCGTTTATTTTTTCTGTTTTTTAGTTCCGCATCATTTCTTTTTTCTTTCATTATAAGTTTCCTCTGATATTTCTGATAATTCATTCAGACCGGTCATGCGGCTGTAATATATTTCAGACACCGAAATCCATCCCACAATTGCCCCCACAAAAAACACAACAGAAACAGAAAAGGTAAGACACAGCGAAACGACAATTTCTACAGGACTGGCGGGATAAAAAAGCACCTGACGGATAAAGGGGATATTCAGGCTGACGATTATTCCCGTCGCGATGCCGGATATTCCGGCAATGAGTAACACCACCTGCTTATTTCGCACCTTTTTTCCCTCCGTACATCTGCAGAACGGTATCCATCCGCGCCATAAAACCGGCGGCATCCGTTGCCCCCTGTAAAAGCGGTAATGCCTCAAGCGTGTTGACGTTGACCAGGAAGGTGGTCGGTGTGGCCACCGGGATATTCGGGAAGAAGGTCTGCATCACGTCCGGTGGCACCGGCAATGCCTCCGGAAAGGCGGTATCCCCCTGACCATCCAGGGTGTAGGGAAAAACGGAAAAGCCGTACTGCTGTGCCAGCTGTTTCAGTACCGGGTCAAACTGGTGACAGTAAGGGCAATGCCCCTGCATAAACAGCACCACCTTCCAGTCGGCCAGGTTAACCTGCCTGCCGTTGCCGAGGCGGAACCAGCGGGGGGCCAGCTTTTCTGTCTTGTCTGTCCTGGCTGGCGTGTCTGCTGCCGGTTGTGCAGGCTGCGCGGCCATGCCCTGCGGATTCCAGAGTCGTTCAATTTCATCCCGGGTGGAGGCCTGCACGACAGCGGCTGTCAGTAACAGGGTGAACAGCAGTGATTTAGTGAGAGACATGTCTGCTCTCCTTTTCTGCAGCAAGAATGGCGGCCTGACGGGCTTCCAGTGCCTCACGCTCTTCCCGACTGACGCGGGCTATCCATGTATCCAGTATCTGGTATGCACCGAACAGCACAAGGATGGCCGCAATGAGCTCCGCCAGAAAAAAAGCCATCCCGGGTTTGCTGTGAACAAGACGGGCAACGATATGAAACCAGAGCCCCAGGGAGAACACCCATACACCTGTAATATCAAGGCGGGGTAAAGAGAATTTATATTTACTCATAAATATATCCTGTTTGTAATATCTGCCACACTCAGCAGGATGGCAAATAAAAAACCCGACTGATTATTATTCCGATATACTCATTTCATTTTTACAGCGAATGTACAAAAAACAGAGGAACACCCATAAAACAAACAGAGCAACATGAAATGCTGGCGTCATTAAAAAATCATCCAGAAATCTGAGAAGCCAGATACCTGCTGCAATGATTAGGGCAAGCACAGACAAGTACAATAACCTGCTGTTACGCTCGTAAAGAAAATAAAGCATTACCATTACAACAGACAGCGCCACATACATTACCCCGGTCACACTCAGAATTAACACATTCATCAGCCAGCTATAATAGCGATTCATACTGACATCCGGATCCGGAAAACTCATAAAAGCTAATAAGGTCAGTAAAATAACCGCAACACCAGACGCAATTAACCATCTTTCAGGAATACTACTATTTTCTTTATCCATACAGAATAAAACCATACTTAACAAACAACATGAATTAAAAGCCATTCACCATCAGGTGTGGGGGCATAAAAGAGTTATCTCTGTTTGTCTTTTACTCTGTAAATGAATTCATTTACATATTAACAGGATATTATTTCATTATGGTTTCTGATGCATGGAGCCACCAGTAGAATATAATCATTCCCGCACCAGAAAACACTGCGGCAACAGCGAGCCACAAACGCTTATGCACTCCTTCTGATATGCCTGAAAAATATCCTGTATGGAGTAGCAGCAGCAACCATGACAACACTCCTGCCAGACCCAGCAGGGCAGGAGGGATATGCCACAGTTCATATTTCATAATAGCAATACCTTCTGCCATCATCATGGACAAAGTGCAAACAACAAAACAGTCCCATGAAAAAAAACGCCTGTCAGCAGCAAGGAAAATCACTGTCAGTGACATCACTGTCACCTGGGCCAGCAATAAAGGCCATAAAGAAATAAAATTCATTTAAACGACCTCTTTAAAAATTCGGTTTAAAGTCTTCAGAAACGTTCAGGAACTGTTTTGCCAGGTCGTCCTGCGAAATAAAGCCGTATGATAACGGGCGAACACTGCCCTGTTTCGGGTCAACCAGCATCATGGCCGGGAAATATTTCACACCGAGGCGCTGCGCCTGCCCCTGGTCAGTCCGGGAATCCGGCAACAGCGGATTAATCACGCCATCCACGGAAACGGGAATAACACTCAGACCATAGGTATCCCTGAAGCCATTAATGACCTGCGCCAGTTGCCCGTCGATGGGGTCCTGCCCCCGGTAAAAAAACATAATGCCGTAATGCTCTGCCAGTCTGGCAATCGCCTGTCGCTGCTGCGCCTGGTCTGCTGCCAGCTGGTTCCGTACCGTGCCGTTGTAATGGCTGTACTGCAGGTTATAGTCCAGTTCAGGATGTGCCAGCATGGCCTTTTTGGCGCTCATGGTGAAAAGCCCGGCCTGTTGAGTCCAGTAATTCTGCAGCCGGAAATATTTCACAAAATTATCCACGCCGGGATACAGAATGGCTTCGTACAGCGCCCGCTTTGTTGCCGTCTGCAGCGCGGCCAGTTTCTGCATAATATCCGGCTCCTGACGGGGAATTACAGGTGCAGGTTTATTTTCCGGCTCCGGCTGTTTCATCTTTTCGTTATACCACTGCCAGCCCGCATCTTTCCCTGACGCCGGAAAAATAAAGCAGCAGAGTAACAGTGGCAGTAATGCTTTATTCATCTTCATTCCTTTCATCATTTTTTCTTTCATCAGGTTTCTGCAGGTCAGTCAGGGCAGAAAAACAAAAATACAGAATAAACAGGAGCACACCGGAGTAAAGGATAACGAAAGCAGCAGCAAGTATCCCGTCTGCCGTAGTTTCTTTTACCGTATCCCACGACCAGATAATTACCGGAGAAATGACAATCGCTGTAATCAAAAGCCGGATAAGAAAATCAATAAAACGGTTCGACGTGAATATGACTTTCATCATTTCCCCCGGTTATTTCCCATACCTTACTGTCCTGCCTGTTTCAGCTGGTCAGTAATCTGTTCTTTCACTTTCTGCGTCAGAACGCCACTGTCCGGGATTTTCTGATTCTTCATCAGGTCTTCGTAGAAATTTGTGAAGTCCAGCTTGTCGAACTTAATACGCTGCAGTTCATCCACGGTTATTCCCCGGCAGTCAGGACTTTTGGCGCTGCCAAACCCGATACGCAGCTGCCCGTTACGCCCCTGCTGCTGGACTATCTGCGCCAGTTTCGAATCAAACTGGCAGTAGCTGCGCTTTTTCTGCAGGCAGACACCGAGTACCTTTTTCGAACAGAACTCGCCAACACTCACCGTCAGTTTGTTGTCCTTTGCCTTTCCCAGCGCCTTTTCTTCACTGTTACACTTCGCCAGCCCCACATCCTGACCCCAGCCACCATCCTTACAGCAGTTACTGAAGCCGGCTGCCGCCTTTCTGCAGAATTTCGCCTCGCCCGTGAAAGCCCTGACATCCACACCATTCAGGGCGGCAACATCCTTACCTGCGGCGGCAAGCGCAGCCAGCTGTGATACAGCCTCACCAAAATCACTGCTTTTTCCGCTCTGCGCCTTATCGCATTCGCCATCGAGGCAGAAGACATCACCACCACAGACCATCACTTTCCCGGACGTTCTGGACTCGCAGGAATATGTGGCATACTCATGCAGACAGGTTCCCTCATCGGAATAAAACGCACACTGACGTGAGGCCAGCGTACAGGCCGGATTATCGACATATTTCTGACAGGTGCCGTTATCTGCGGACTGAGTGACATATTTATCCCGGTATGCCCAGCATGCCTGTGTGATGCTCCAGGGTTTACCTTCCATCACTCCGGTTTTCGTACCACCCGGCTCTGAACACTCAGTGCCTTTCAGCACGCCATCCGCTTTATTAAACGGACAACTCTCCACCCACTCCACCCGGGGAACCCATTCTTTATCACGGACCTTCATCCTGAGTTTCAGCGTAAAGGTGGAAGCCCCACTGACAAGCGATTCATAGACTTTCCTGTCACCATTCCCGTGCGGGAGGCAATTACCGTTTGCAGTACAGCCACTACCGGTCAGAACCTGCCCCTGTGTGACAGAAAACCCGGAGGGCACAGGTATGGTGAAAGTCCCGCTCTGTCCTGTAACCAGTTGCACATTAAAGGTTGTGTTCATAAAGTCGTAACGGGAGTTAAGGAAATACAGCCCTGCATGAACCGATAGCGAGGCACTTTCCACTGTCCCGGCAACAGGTACGGTAACGCTGAATACCAGTTTCAGACCGTTCATACTGAACCGGAACTGTGAGTGCGGTATCGTCACCTCACGATATTCATCCGTGTACTTCCAGTCTCCGGTGATACTGGCAGTCCGGGAGCAGTATTCCTCCACCATCGTGTCCCGCTCACAGGTATAGTTGGTGAATTCACTGCGGTTTATCTGCTGCGCACTGCACTGCTGCCCGGTGTTTCCCACAATGCTGTCAGCACGTCTCTCCACATCCCGGCCAGTCTGAATAAATGGCGCATCCGGTGACAGAATGTCTTTCGGCTTGTTCATAAATGACTCTGTAATGGTTTTGCCGGTTTCACCGGTCGCCCATTCCGTGGTGCCGTTATTCTTCAGCCCGCCATCCCCACCGGCAGTCACACCACCGTAATACTGAGTCTCATCCGGGCTGGCGTTATAGCCGGGAATACTCTCCTGCGGGTTAAAATTCTGAATACTGCCTGTACCCTGCCCCTGAATCTGACGGGCAAAATCAGAACCCGCCCGGTAATCACTGTTGCTGTCAGCCTGTACCACACTGACTGCCAGCCCCAGCAGCAATGGCAGAAGACGTTTCATACCTCACTCTCCCTCTGATATTGCTCAAACCAGAACACGACTGGTTTGTTCACCACCTGAATCAGCCCGAACCGTTCTGCGGTCCTGAAATTCACGCTGCTTCTGCGCCCCCGTTCAACCTGCAGGGACACCTGCGTTCTGAACATCTCCAGCGAATATGTTGTTTTCAGCAGGTTGCACGGCGCACAGGCCGGGACGAGGTTTTCCGGACAGTCGGCCTCCGGTCTGAAAACATCACCGGTGGATTTCAGCCTGAAAATGCGCTTTTCTGCAGCCTTCATGCACTGCACTGACTTGCGGAGCACCGCCTGAACATGGTCGGCATGCCATCCTTTCTCCGGCAGTTCACAGCCGCAGTACGCACAACGGCCACCGAATTTCATACGCAGTTTTTCCCGCTGTTTCTTTGTCAGCGCCATCAATACCTCCTTACGGGAAGAAGTTTATGGATTCACTAAGCAGACCAGCGTCCTGAAGTCTGCACGCAGTGAGCGGCGACAGTACCGGTGATACCAGTGATGAGGGCCTTCAGGCTGAAGTCTGAAACAGAGCTGAAACTCACTGTTAAAAGCCCCCTTCACCGACCATCCCCATGCCAGACGTGGTATTGCTGATTCAGCATCCTGCCGCAGTCGCTGCTCAAGAAGGGCAGCCATTTTTACCGGACAGGCAAAGGCAATTAAGGCGGCAGCTTTGTAACAGGGAAACCATGTCCCTGACAGGACGCATATGTACGAAATCCGTGAACATTCATCGCGGCCACCAGTGCACGGATGTCCGGGTCAATCCGGTAATACCCGACAGGTAAACTCATTGCGGCTTATCCCCGGTGCCGTCCAGCAGTCCCTGAGCCACCTGCCGGCAGTCTCCCGTGGCGGCCACTTTTTCCAGCGCCTGCCTGACGCGCAGATTTCCCCGTATGATGTCGTGCCCCTGGCTACAGAACACCACCAGGGCCGGCACACTGCGGATGCCATACTGTGAAAACAGCGTCGGGTCGATCTGAACACCATCGGTCGCACCGTCTTTCACCAGAGACAACACGGCTTCAGCCGTGGCTTTCAGGTCATTGTTCACCATGCCCCGCAGTGTGGCCGGAATACCGTAGTGCCGGGTTTCGCCCAGCATCCGTTTCAGTCCCTCTTCGGGAATGGAGAACGACACAAAATACACAGCCCCCTGCTGTGGTTTGTCTTTCTGAGCAGCCTGCTGTTTACGGACCAGTTCATCGAGAAACTGGTTATCGGCATGCTGAAGGGGATTCGCCCTGACCTGCTGCTCTGCCCATGCCTGCAGTTGTGTGTCCGGCTTTTCACGTAACTGCTGACTCAGTGTTTCCTGCTGCTTCAGGAACTGGCGGTTTTCGGGCGTATTCACATTTTCCGAAGCATGAGCAGAGATAAACAGTCCTGTGGTCAGGGCAAAAAGTACAAATATTTTCCGGCTCATATCATCTCCCGACATAGTGATATAATTTAATTACCGGTGCACTGTTCTTTCAGTCTTTCAGACAAAGCATATAACTCATCCATTTCTTCCTGAGTAATGCATTTTTTGCTGACAGTAATCTGCACCGTAGCCACGGCGGTATCTCTGTCCAGAGTAATATCATCACCGTAATTTTTTAATGACAGATGGTCTCCCTCTCTCCGGACCTGGTATATTTTTTTCGGTGGATATTCAGACAATTCTTTCTCCCACTTGTCTTTATATTTATCAGCAGGAATATGTTCAGACATAATACTGATGAATTCCCGAAATCTTCTGTCGATAAACTCCAGTCGGTTCAGTATATCATCTGATTTCCTGACTTCTTCAATATCTGTAAGCCGACGACACTCCAGCAGAGGATAATATGCCCCACCATTTTCAGCCCATTGTCTGACCTCATCAAAAGCACTCACCTTTTCCAGCAGTGAGAACCACTGCTCCTCATAGATAAAAAAACCTTTTTCTTTATTATCTCCTTTTCGTAAAACGGAGAAAAGATACCGGAGAAAAACAGCCATAAATACACACACAAATGTCGTTTTCAGGTATAACAGAACAAGCAACACCTTCTCTGACGCAGCTGACTTTTGCCATTCATGAAGAATGGCACCGGGGACATCGCCATGAGAAAAACAAAACAATATTACGGGCCCCATTACCAGACAAAAAGGAACCAGTTTCAGTGTGTCATTTATCAACTGAATGAGCACACAAAATATATTCATAAAATTATGGATGAATTTGCTATTTGTTTCCTTTTCCATTTTAAATAGCCCTCCAGTTGTTTAATTTACAGAAAGACACAGTTTCGTTTACGCCACATCAGGTAGCACATACTGTTATATTTATGAGAACCACCAGACTCATTTCCTGCGCTTAACAGGCATAAACTTATCTGACGAAAGATACGAGAAAATAACGCTCACCACTGTCAGAATAAAAACTGCCTTCAGATACAGTCTGACAATCCGTATTTTTTCCAGTGTATCTGCATCGTGCCAGTCGTTAACAATGTCTGAGAGAATATGTTCAGGGCAAAAATAAGACCACACTATAGAGCACATCACCATAGCAAAAGGAAACAGTTTTAATACATTGCTCATTAACCGGATAAACAGAAGACATATTTTTCTGAAGTCCTCTGCGTACTTATTTCTTATTACCCCCACCTTCATAATCGATCCTCTTATTGATTAACATGACTTACAGGAACACACAGTTACGTTTACGCCACATCAGGTAGCCGAAGTTTTTCTTTGTGTTGGGCGGATTTTTTCCCGTCTCCCAGCGCATCACACTGCGCCCGAACGGATGGCACTGCCCGCTGTCCGGGTACATGTTCACCATCTGGTAACGCCAGCGTTCTTTGGGAAGGATTGGGGACGGATATTCGTAACAGACTGCCGTGTTCTGCCCGATGGTGTTCATAATCATGCCCTGACGGTGCAGCTTGAACGCCATCCGCTCACTGACCAGCAGGGAGGACTGTAGCGGGCTGGATTCATTGCTCACCCAGCCGTTGAAGGGGTACATGCTGCCCTGCGAACCGGCACACCAGAACAGAATATCCAGAGGTTTGTTAAAGGCACTGGCAATCGCGTCCGCCGCACAGGCGCCCTGTGCTATCGGGTTGGCAAAAATGACCGCCTCCGGGTTGAGAATGGTGGTCAGGCTGCTGTCCGTCCATGTCGGGTCGATTTCCGAGATGTACCCGATATCCATATCCCCGCCCATCAGACACCCGGCAGACGTGATGATATTCAGCCAGTACGTCAGCGGATATTTGTACCAGTGAACGTGATAGAACGCGCCGTTCACCTGCCTGTCATCTTTTTTGGCCGTTCCCTGTCCGGTTTTTCCCAGTTCCGGGATCGTCATTCCCAGATTGACCATACATCCCGGCGACCGGGTGACATCCGTCAGGGCCATCGGCTCCCAGTACCCGATAGCCAGTCCGATACGTTTAAAAATGGGGGGCGGGGCCGGGCAAAACTGGATCGGCATTGACGGGTTTGCCGTATCCGGTACCTTTCCCTGACTCACTTTTGTGCTTCCCAGCGACAGCGGAAAAATACAGCTCCAGCAGATATCGGTGATCGGGTTGACGAAACGCCCCTCACAGGCTGCATCCGCTGACACCACAGGGATATGACCGGCCAGCAGAAACACCACACACAGCCACAGGCACCGTTTCATTTTCTGTCCTCCTCTGCCGGTATAAACTCCACTTTCAGAAAACGTTCGCCGGAGGCGGCTGTCACCCGTGCCGGAACCTGATCGATGCCAAGACGCTGGCAGAGCGCACCGTTCTGGTCAAAGTAAACACGGCTGTCCAGAGACTTCTGCATCTCCGGGATACTGCCCTGCACGAGGATAATTTTGCTCTCCAGTGTGGGCGGCGTCTGGCGTTTCATCCAGGCCACCTGCGCCGGATCATCGCCGTTGATGAAATACAGCGTCTGGTTGAAAGGCACATACTGCAGAGGGTTCATCACCTCACCCTGGCGGGCAAACACCCGCCCTTCGTTATCCCGGATATCCGCAGCCAGTCTGACGGACGGGTCAAACAACCGGCTGCTGTATTTCTCCGTGCGTCCGATACCGGGCACGGCAGGGGGGCGCAGGCTGTTGCGGATCACCCGCTCCTTAAACGCATCCATTTTCCGGCCCATCTCACCGGACTGCTCCAGTGCCGTCAGGCGCTGCATGATCACCGTCAGCATGTCCTGCTCCTTTACCGGCCACAGATCGCCCCAGGTACCAAGATCGGCGGCGGCCACACTCTGCCCCCATATCAGCAGGGCAATCAGCCCCCGGCATCTCATGGTTCCGCCCTCATTCGCCGGGCAATATCCTGCTGGATTTCCCGGGTGATATCCGGTGCCCCCTGTACCACAGCAGGCGACACCAGAATGACCGCGTGGTGTTTCTGCTGCCACGCCTGCAGGCTGGCTTCCAGTGCCGTGTTAAAACGCGCTGAAAGGGCTTTTGACTGCGCTTCTGACAGTTGTTTCTGACTGGCGCTGTCAAAAAACGCATCCACGGTCTGTTTCATGTTGAAGGCGACAGTCACCGGTGCGTTCAGTCTGACAATGCCGTAACTGACAGCTGCGTTCAGTAACACCACTGCCAGGCATCCCGGCACCGTCCACCACCAGTGGCTGCGTCGTTCTGCCGTGACGTCGGCGGGTTTCTGCGTTGAACTCATGCCACACTCCTGTATTTCTCATGTTCTTCCAGCCAGGCTTCCAGCGAAGCCATCTCCGGCCCTGACTTCTTCCACGCCAGCTGCCACACCGCCTCGTGAATGCTCAGCCCCTCTTTACGCTTCTGCTGTACAAATTCAAAGTCCGGGCCGTCAGAGCTGTACATGGCGCGGCTTAACGGGTCCACAAACAGGCGGTGCCAGGAGGAATGGTTTTCCACCTGCAACAGGAAGGAACTGAACCACTGATCTTTGGCCGCACCAAACTTGCCAATCATGTCGCGCTGCAGTGGCAGGAATTGGTCCGGATACAGCTGGTTGTATTTCGCGAACTCCTTCGCACTCTGTTTGAGGATAATTTTGTAGGAGGAGTTACCCCATGCCGCGCGGGCAGCACTGGAGGCCTTGTCAGAGTCAAAGTCGACGATGTTCTGTGTGATGGTAATATAGGCACCGGTATGACGGCGGGCCGTACGGTAGCCTTTCTCAATAAATTCACCGACCTTGTGATTTTTGAAGTCCAGCAGACGCCAGCCTTCATCAATAACGTTCAGTTTCCTGAGGTTACGCGGCGTGCGGTACATCCTGTTCTCGATGTAGATAATCAGGGAGAACATCACCGCAACCAGCAGTGACGGACGGTCTTCCAGTCCGCCCAGCTCCAGCACCACCATTTTTGCGTCATCCCGCAGGGACGGCTCATCAGAGTTGAAATACCGGCCGTAGGTGCCGTTGGCAGTGTACTGGTCAAGCAGCACAATCATTTCGTCCAGGCGGCTGCGGATGGTCGGTGACTCGGCATACTGCTCGCTGTCACTGGCGTTTTTCAGGAAATCCACCACGTCATCAATACGTGCTCTGTTCTCTTTGGCCAGCCAGGAGGCTCTGACCGCCTGCAGCAGCAGACCTTCATGCACTTCATCCAGGTTACCGTTGGGGCTGGCCATCACCGACAACTGGTCACGGACACGCTCCGCTGACTGGTCAATATCGGTGATGTTCGCAAACGGGTTAAAACGCAGGGTTTCACCGTCCAGATACACCCCGCCCATGTTCTCACACAGGGACTTATATCCATCCCCCATGTCAAACACCACGGCAAAGCCCCCGGAGTCCAGCACGCTGCGGATAAGGGGCTGTATCAGTCCGGTTTTACCGGCCCCGGAGGTGCCACAGACCGCCATGTTGTAGTTGGTGTTATTCATCCCCCGGAAAAAAATATCGATAAACGCCAGCTGGTTACGGTAGGTGGGTGCCAGCAGACCTGCCGGTGTCAGGGGGTTATCCGCCACTAACGGCATCAGGTTGGCAACATTAAAGCTCTCTGCGCGCTGAACCACTCCGGCCTCTTTCAGCTGTTTAAACAGCCCTTTCCCGGCCATAAAGGGCAGGCAGGTCAGGAAATTGCGCATGTGGTTAAAGCGCGGTGAAATCAGCTCAAAACCGTTTTTACGAAAGCTGTTCAGGATGTCCTGCTCCACTTCCAGCGCCGTTTCATTATTGTCCTTGCAGAATGCTGTGATGTTGAGGAAGTAGGACACCACGGAGGACTGACCGGAGCCCAGCCGCTGACGCAGTTCCCCCCACTCCTTCGCCTCTTTCTCCACGGACGGGAACCATTTGGCATAGGAGGTCTTCGACTTTTTCTCCAGGTCCATGTACTTCAGGTTGGCTTCGCTGTGGGTTTTCACCTGGTCTTCCACCACCAGAGTCAGCGTCAGGATGAACGGACAGGAGATGGACAGTTCCGGGTTCAGCAGGTTGCTGTAGTTGTCGGCCATGTTCCACAGGAAGGCGATTTCCGGGTTACGGGCCAGATGGAAATTCAGGATGCGGGCCGTGCTGTTCCTGCCGTTCTCACGCAGGCCCAGCGTCAGGTAATCCGCCCGGACTTTCAGGTCAAAACTGTCCTCCACACACTGATAATTCAGATCAGAATACGGGTCCAGCTGACGTCTTTTCGGATACAGGGAGTCCGGGTTATGGTTAATCATCTCCCCGACAATATCGATAAAGGCCTGTGCATCCACCGCCTGTGTGGTGATACTGGCCCCCTGTAACGACGCCCGGATGATTTTCACCAGGTTTTCCATTTCCAGAATGTCAGCCCGGCTTTTTTTCTTCGAGGGAGAACAGTACGAGAAGAATACCCGGTAATGGCGCAGGGTCAGGGGCAGATTCATCCCCTCCGGCAGCGGAAACTGTGTCGCTGCCGCGTTCATATAATAGGCACGGGTAATGGCGTTAAACCGTTCAGCCTGTTCACCTGACCAGGAGAACTCACGCAGCCCGTATTCAATTCTGTCACCAACAAGCTGGCTGGACATCAGATGGATGCAGAACGGCACTCCGCGCGGCAGTTTGGTGCGCAGCATGTGGTCGAGCGCCTCCACAATGGACTCATTCGCCCCATTAATGGGAATGGCTTCCAGCATAAAGCCCAGCGTGGTGTCATTCATGAACAGACCGGATTCCTGGTTGTAATCACGGTACGGCAGCAGACGGCTGAACTGCGGGAAGTTCATTTCGCCAAGAATTTCATTGGCCTTTGCGGATTCGTCAGGCAGTTTCAGTGCGGTGACAAGGGAGTTCACCGCCTGAGTGACGGCCTCAAGTGGGTTATTACTCATACGAGTATTCCTTAGTGCGTTTAAAAAAGGAAAATATCAGTCTGTGGACGTGGATATATCACGCAGTGCCATTCTTAAAACCACAGCACAAAATAAGAGATGGAGGCTTTTAACAGGAAACCAGGATTACAATTAACGTTCCTTTGCTGAATCAGCATCACTTAATGCCTGAAGTTGTTTTTCGCGTATTTTTTTGCGCTCATTTTCTCTTACCCGTCGCGCCTCTGCCATTTCGTTTTCATTTCTACATTCTGATGCAAGCTCTTTTGCCTTACCAAGACCTAAAGGTTCAGGCTGATAATCAGAGGCGTCAGACTTAATAGCTTCCTTAAATGCTTCTGCTGCACAGGGGGTATCCTGAGCAATTTCTGTCAGTTGTTCTGGTGTTGCTGGTTGTTGCTCAAGGTAATCATTGTAGAAAAGACCACATATCAACATAGCCATACCACCAACGAATATAAAAGCCAGAACATATTTTAAATATATCGACTTCATTTCATTTTAGCCTTATATAATTCCCACTGTCGGATATACTCCTCATACTGAGCCACTGGCACATTAACGATGACTCCGGCACACTCCAGTTTATTAACCGGTTCAGTAAATGCGCCTGTCGGTATATTCACTTCCAGAAGTTTACAGTCATTTTTCCAGTATCTCCCGACGTCCAGTTCATCCATCGTGAATGACTGACTGGTGGACACAACAAGCGTAATAAAAGAAAAACATCCAGTAAGCGCACTACAAACTAATGTTTTTCCTCTGCTGACCTGCAGACTGAATTTTTCAGGGATAACAAACATAGCCAGTGCGTTAATAACACAGATAACCACAAGAAAGAGGCACAGGCATATAAACCAGTCGATATTATTTCCTTCGAAGTAGTAACCCCTCATTGCCCACCACCATTCAGTGTTTCCATCACGCTGTTCAGAGGTTCATTTGTTTTAACTTCAATACACTCCCCTGTATTTCCAAAGCCCCTGCCTCCATGCGCTTCGATTGTCCGAAGAACCTGCACGCATACGTCCGTATTTGGCATGGGAGTAACATTCCAGCTTCCGCCACCGTTAATATTTTTTATCAGCACAAGAAAAATAAAGGTATGCATTCTTTATTACCTCCAGTTAAATATTAATTACTGAATATTCCTTCAGTTAACTTATGAGGCCATAAAACACTGCAGATTCTCATTCGGATTTATTCCCTTCAGTAAACTTCCGGATGGTATCCTGTTCACGCTGACGGGTGGCAGACTCCTGCATTGCATCCACTTTCTCCTGCCAGAGACGCCGGATATCCTGTTCATCCCGACCAGTCAGTTTTTTACCGGACAGCAGACGGTTAAGCAGTTCCTGTCTCGCATCCGGTACGTCTTCAGTCAGACGCATAAGCTGAACCAGGCTCTGACGGCTGAGGACCATGAGTGATTCCGGCAGGAGGGTGAAGAAGCAAATAAAAAAGCATACCGCACCACTGCAGGCAAGGACCGCAAACAGGATTTTCAGATATATACCATCAACGCCGAACGCAGCAATAATACAGGGAATCCATGCAATACACGCACAATACGCCAGGATGTTATCTATTCGGTTATGTCTGCGATATATCTGTTGATGTTCATCCAGAATAGAATCTATTTTTTCAGCTTCTGATTTATGCATAGTGTTTTCTCTGTCTTTCCTGATACGCCTGACATTCAACGCACAACGTCACACCGGGAAATATTTTCCGCCGGGCTTCCGGAATAGGATTTCCGCATGCTTCACAGAGATAAACAGGAATACCATGAGCATTTATTTTCTGGCGTATCCGGTTTATTCCTGTCATGGTCAGTTGTTCTGTCACTGAATATGCTTCATCGGCTTCATCACTCACGGAATATTCCTCCCGACATGTTCTGACACGCTACCGCCCATCCCTTTTCACGCACAGGGCACTCGTTTTACAGGCAGATTTTGAATACAGAAAGCCCGCCGGCATTGCCGGCTGATATACAACTTCAGGGCCAGTTAATTAATACGTGGTTTTCCCCACACAGACGGTTTAATAACAAAAAACACGCTGGATGGCTGATGATAAACATCCTGGTTATCAATATAAGGCGCTATCCATAATGCTGCCGTCTGCTCACCCGTTCTTAGCGGACGAGGAGGTGTTACCGGCGTAACTGAACTGACCGGAACAACCGTTTTCACTTCCCGGGCAGCGGTAAACAGCGGGCGAGGTGCCAGCAGTTTCTGCTCCGGATGTGCTGTCACCGCAGGTCTGCTGCCGGACGGAGTGGTCGCGGTGACGGTCTGCACCGGCATTGTCCGGAAGTTCCCTTCAGCCAGGCGCGGCAGTGATGCCGCAACCGGCTTTGCTTCTGAGGACTGCTCCAGTTTTTTGGCCTTCTCATTGGCCTGCTCCATCGTCATACAGGTATCGGATGTGGTGGCGTTACACTCAAATTCCGTACTGGTTCCGGCACAGCCGGAAAGTAATAAGGTCCCCAGCAGAGGAATAAAGAAAGAAATCTGTTTCATTGTCCCTCACCTTTCTCATCGCAGTTCACAAAATCCTTCTTCAAATCCCTGACCGTACAGGTTTTTACAATGTCAGGATTTTCAAAAACCGTACTCCGTGATGATTTATAAACATATGCCACAATGCGTTTCCCACCCGCATCAGGTTCTGGTGCACTGACTTCACATAACGGAGGTGTTATTCCGGACTCATACAGCACCGGATAATTTATTTTTTTGACGCTGCCATCAGAAACCAGCTTATTCATCGAAGGGTTCCTTATATTTCTGAATAATTCTGTCGATTATTTCTTTCGCCGGAGCAGATTTTCCACCACCGGATTGTCCGGCAACCACAATATGCCCCGGAGAAGAAAATAAACGCATCGACATTCCCTTCTTCATCACACCGACAGCAGCCATATTAAAATTGTGCGGCAATGATTCAGGACTGAATTTCTCCGGTGCAGGAAGAACTATTTTTGTGGTGCAGTTACTGAGAACAGCATGTATAAAATCATCTGATACGCTTTTATCCGGCACAGAGAGGGCTGTAATAACATTAATATTACGCATGTTCATTTTTATCTCCGTTGTTTCTGTTTGTTCTGTCATCAGGAAGATAAACAGGGCATTTCCTGATTTTTCCCGGCAGGGAAGCGTCTTCCGTATAAACTTCCTTCAGTCGTTCATCTGCGGTTCCCACCCGGACACATTTCATTTTTCCGGGCCACATCGGATATTTCCCGGTGCCTGCCGCAAACGACATATACATAAGTGCCAGCGTTGCCCAGAATGCGGTGACCAGTTGCATCAGTGACCGGTCAGTCTCCCTGGCATACTCTGTGGCTCCAACATTGCGGTAATGGCAGATTTTCTCTTCTGCTCCGGGAAGATCATGCAGAGAAGGCAAACATTCTCTTACAGGAAACTGCCCGGCAGGGGCTGTTTGTCTTACGAAGTCAATTTCCTGAACCAGTAACTGCCCGGGCGTGGTGTTGTCCTTCCATAAAACAAATAACGCCATCAGGGCCATTGTCGCCAGCGGCCAGATAACCACAAATCTGACGACCCACAGCAGCCAGCGAACGACAAACGCCACACGGAATGTCAGTGCATCACCCGCCATTTCCGCCCTCCTTGCCGGCATCACCGCCCTGCGGGTTCTTGTCTTTGGACATAAACTGCTGCGGATTCAGGTTGCCCAGCTGTTTCAGCATCTGGTCGGTGTTGAAACCATTCAGGTGGCTTTCTGCCGTGGGAGGATTCGGCACCAGACTTTCCGGGTTACCCTCTTCCGCTTTACTCTGCGACTGCTCCAGCGCGGTTTCCTCCACGGTTTTCAGCTGAAAGCCGTCCTGGAACACCACCGTCACTTCATTGCCCGCACCAATCGGTATCACCGGGTGATACTGTTCGGCACGTTTGATGTAGTAGTCACTGAGCGTCTGTGCGGCTTTCGATGCGCCGCCGCCGATACCCATTTTCAGGACATCGCCGGCCCCGTAAGCAGCAGTGGCACCCAGCCCGACAGCCGGCTGGGAAGCGCGCTCCATTCCCTGACCGATACCGTCAACAAATCCCGCGCCCCATGCCCAGCCGAGGATTTTGCCGTTACGCATCACCACTTCGCCCTTGATACCGTTCTTGCCCCGGAAGCTGACATGCCCCTTAATCGGCATATCAATGGTTTTGCCGTTCTTCAGGCAACTGATATTGCGGGTGCGCACAATGGCACGTTCACTGGACACATCTCCCCAGGCTTCCAGACCGACAAAACATCCCGTTGCGTCATAGGTTTTGCTGTTCGGCATCTCCACAAGTCCTGTGATACGCAGCTGCATCGGCACCGTGGATTCATTGCCGGTGACAGACGCATTGGCATCCGCCCCCTCAATCAGTACCGATTTAGCAAAACTTCCGGACGGGATATACGGCAGCGAGGGGCCCTTACTGGCAGCAGTCTCATAGCTGAACGTTTTACGCTGAATACGGTTCGGTACCGGCACGGACTGGTATGTCACCTGCGGTGGCGGTGTCGTGCCGTTTCCCGGATAAAACGCTGTCGGCGGTGGAACAGCCCCCTGCGGCGGGAACGTCGCCGGAACATTACCCGGCTGAGGTTCGCCTTCCGGGCCGGGCGGTGAGACTGGTGTCTGTGGTACAGGCTCTCCGGTCGCGGTGACGGGATTTGCCCCCAGGGCTTTCACCTGCTCTGCCAGGGCGGCATTGTCCTGTCCCAGCTTTTCAATACGACGCTGGTCATCACCGCGCTGTTTGTTCAGGACATCCAGCTCACGACGGATTTCCTCATACTGCTTCTGCATCTGCGCTGCCGTCACCTGCATCTCTGTGGTGGCATGCTGACGCACCTTGTCATCAAAGGTCGTATCCACCACACCGGTCATATCCGGCACAGGCTCCTGTTCAGCCACGGTTTCACCGTTACCGGACATGTCCACATCAGACAGATACAGTGCCCCACCAATCGCGGAGGCTGTACCGACAACCACAATCCCCAGCCACAGGTACTGCTTGCGTTTCACAATGGTATTGATACTGGCCATCAGTTGCCCTCCCCGTCACGGATGACATACACATCCATGCGCGCACCTGCCAGTAACTGGCTGGCAGGCTGGCTGAACATCACGGCACGGGTTCCCGGCTGCCAGAAGTCACTTTCCCGGATATTCAGGGCAGACAGCGTTTTATTTTCCACGGCAAAGCGGACCATCTTCAGGTGATTCCCCGTCCATACGGCATCTGCCACTGAAGACAGCCCCGCCGGGGCCTGCAGGGTTTCCTTTGTCACCGGGACCTGATACCAGCCTGCGGGTAATTTTCCGCCACGGACAGCCTGGCTGATGGTCACAAGCAGGGATTCGTAAGGTGTGGACGTTTCCCACGTACCGGCTTCTTCTCCGGTTCCGCGCAGGTCACTGACCAGCTGAATGGTACGCCCCGCGCCTTCACGGGGAACGGCCTGAATGGAAAGGTTCAGACCACGTTCTGTTTCCAGAATGAACGTAAAGGGCTTTTTGTTGACGGTGGCAACCACCACACCGCCGGAGGCGGTCTGCTCATTATTGGTCAGGGCACCATCCAGACTGTTCACGGCGATAATCCGGTCACCGGGAACAGTAAACAGATTCGGGCTGGTATTGCTGATGGCAATACTGGCCTGACCACCGTTCACCATTGGCACCACGGTGGGGGCCAGCGTACCGGCTCCGGCCATCACGCTGCAGGAAAAAAACAGTCCGCCGAATATTATTGCCGTATTATTTTTTCTCATCGTCTGTTTCCCCGAAATTATCCAGCCAGGTCACCCCGTTTTCCCGCTTCAGAATAAGGATGTAATGTTTGATGTCAGTGAAAGGTTCGGAGTTACCAATCCATGTTTTCCGAATTCCACGGATTTCCACACGACCATACTGAGGCCAGACACGGACACTGGTCTGGAAAAAAGCAGAATTCACGTTATCTTTTTTTATGAGTTTCGCTTCTTCAGCCAGAATAACTTTCATCTGGTTCTGTGCGCCCGGACGGATATATTGCAGAAGCGCCTGATGTGAGGCATCGACGATTTCCGGTGAGACATTCAGACGGAGGGCAATAAATGACAGCGCCATCTGCTGTAAATAAGAAGCGTCAGCACTGTTCTGCGACACGGCAAAGGGCACATTAAATCCCATTGGGGTTACGGCGGTGCGTTGCTCATTCTGAAGACGGTAGTTATTCACCCCCTGAATAACGTTAACAGAGAGGCTGAGGACAATAAGCACTGACATAAATATAAAGGCGATGGCCATTACACGACTGGTACTTAAACGGGCACCGTGTTCCATAGAATAATCCTGGTATCAGTTCTATTTAATCCACTGCCGGAAACACGAATCGGGAACATTATGAAAAATACCGCGCAGCAGGGCTGTTGGCATATACCAGTAAATCAGGTCACGTAACCAGGAGCTGCCCCGCCCTTTTTTCAGTTTTTTAATCCCGAAATAAACCAGAACCGCCGCGCCAATACCAAACAGATATTTTGATGTCATCATTCCCCAGCCAATACAGATTGCAGCGGGGATCAGTTCATCCAGTGGCAGGCCAAACCAGCGGCTCTGGTTGGTCAGTGTTTCCGGGAAACGATATTTCTTAAGTTTATTCTCGTCTCCCGACATGACGTTATTTCCTGTCAGAGACCGACGACTGCCATACCCACGGTAATAAACACGGAGATAATGGCAAAACCGGCGAGGAACTTAACGTTTTTGGTCATCATGTACATGATGGCCCCGACGAGAACTTCCGCCAGAATCACCCATTTCACCGCACTGGAGTCTTTACCGAAGGTGGCCTTGACGGTGGCGTTACCCCCGGCCATCAGGTCCTGACCTGCCCCCTGGGCGGCCAGTGCCAGTTGCGGGAAGAACATCATCAGAACAGCAGCCGGGATCACTGCACGAACCAGGCGAAGCATATTCAGACGCGTGAATTTAGGAAAAAACGACTTCTTTTTGACGGGCGCAGAAGCACCCTGAACACTCAAAATAGCATTCATAAGTTACCTCTATTGTGGATAGATTAATAATCTTAAAGATCTTTAATTATCGAATCAGTTTCCCCTGTTCCCTCCTTTATTGCATCCAGATTATAAAAGTCAGGAAAACGGCTCAGATGATCACGTAATCTGACTAGCACCTCATTAGTTTTTGTTCTCCCGCTACGCTCCCGGGCACCTAAGAGCTTGTGATTAGTAGCATCGTCCAATACCAGTAAAACTTTATTGCCCGGAGCAGGCCTTATTATATTTCTGCTCAAGTCTCCCCCTCAGCCACTTAGATAATTAAATATAATTATACGAATCCATAAAAATAGAAACAAAAATAACGTAAATTATATTAACAAAAAAGGGAACCGATGGTTCCCTTGAGTTCACAATGAATTAACATTTGTTTTTTAATATTTCTTTTGCTCTATCATATAGAAATAGTATTTTTTCAGACCTGAGCATTTCATCCAACCAGTGATCTCTGGAACTAAACCCATTCATTTTGAAAAAATTCATCGTTTTCTTCTTGGATTTAGATATACTAATTTTTGTCACTGCTGCAGAATAATAATGACTAAACCCTACAAGATAGGGCTCAATATCTACATATTCCCCAGAAAAAAACATCAACCCATCATTAGATTTAGAAATCAAAGATGTTGAAATATTTTTGTCATTTGACTCAATAAATCGCCAGACGAAAAAACAACCTTCGTTTGTATTGAGTGTTTCGATAACCATGCTCCATGACATAGCACTAATAAAAACATTATTAATATAACTTACACCATAAGTTGAAAAATATGAATCCATCTCAGATCTTGATAGTTGTAACTTGGATTCTAAAGTCAAATGCTCAAACCATTCATCACATGAACAATATGATAATTTAATAAATCGCTCGAAGCTGTGATTTGTTCCTATAAAAGAACCGTCTTCAAAACGTATACATACGGGATATTTCAATAATGAAATGTTCTCTCTTAAGTCGTTAGGGAAATGTAATTGACGAATGAGTGCTCTTTCTCTACGATCCATTGCACACATAGGAACCTCCTCAAAGGATTCTATGGACAGTCAATGCAGGGAGCTGCTACTCCCTGCATTGGCGATTTAAACTAAATTTTTAACGTGGCATTAACCACATAATTAATATACCCTTTATGTGGTTAATTGTCATCAAATTGAACCAGATCAAAACTCTGTTATTTGAAGTAAATCAACTTTTAATTCTTTTTTATTCCTCATCATGTTTTGGAAAAAATCGTTCCATCTCAGATGACACCTTCTCCCGGATATCTTCGACCATATTGGCATATTCAAACTTTGGATTTCCGGAGACATGAGGACTGAGAGACTCAATACCCAAAATTTTCGCTACTGATGATTGTGTTTTTACAACACACTCAAGAAGTAATTTATTAAACTCGGTCTGATTAAACGCAGACTCTTTACGCTCCATCTGAGCTTCATATACACGAAGCCCTAGTTCAAGAAGCATTGAAGCAGTTCCCGAAACGCTTATATCTTTATCTCTTGCGCCCTCCTGACGACGCTGTTCAACTATCGCATTTACTTTATCATAGACATCATTACTGATATACAAAATTACTCTGGCCATAAGATAAAACCTTTCATCATTAAGCAATGAACTTTTCACTATAAATATGCATATAGTGTTTACAAGTAAGAAAGACACTCCTAGCAGCGCCTCTAGGATCATCCTATAAAAAAATGCGATCCGGCGCTAGGGGTGACCCTAATATATATCGATGTTTTTCATGAAAATTGTCAGTACTGATCCTAATAAGGGTCGCCATAGGGTCGCAACAGGATCGCCAACGACTCTCTATTTAATAATTCAGAATTATTAAATATAAATAGCATTTGTTAATTACATGATTTACAACGCAAATCAGCAAAAACTTGTTTTTGCGTGGGGTGTGGTGCTTTTGGTGGTGAGAACCACCAACCTGTTGAGCCTTTTTGTGGAGTTGGTTAAATTATTTACGGATAAAGTCACCAGAGGTGGAAAAATGAAAAAATGGATGTTAGCCATCTGCCTGATGTTTATAAATGAGATCTGCCATGCCACTGATTGCTTTGATCTTGCAGGCCGGGATTACAAAATAGATCCTGATTTACTGAGAGCAATATCATGGCAAGAATCCCGTTACCGGGTTAATGCCATCGGTATTAATCCGGTAACGGGATATGGCAGCGGACTGATGCAGGTAGATTCCCAGCATTTTAACGAACTGGCCCGCTATGGAATTAAGCCGGAACATCTGACAACAGATCCCTGCATGAACATTTATACCGGTGCTTATTATCTGGCAATAGCCTTTAAAAAATGGGGCGTCTCCTGGGAGGCCGTTGGTGCATACAATGCTGGATTCAGGAAGACCGAACGCCAGAACCAGAGACGTCTTGCCTACGCATCAGATGTTTACCGGATTTATACCGGGATAAAAAGCAGTAAAGGTATCCGGATTCCGGCCACGAAGAAATCACTTCCGGAAATTAACAGCGTGCAGAACAATTAATCTTACAGACATTGTCAGATACCGGTTATGCCGCAAAAGCGGCATGGAAGGCCACACACAAAAATATCATATGAGTGACAATACTGACTGGCCGAAGCCCCGCGAAGCGGGAACCCATCTTATATATACCCGGTAACTGCGCAGCCTCCTGCCAGACCATTTTTCGCGGGCACAATATTTACAGACAACCGGAAAGCCGGTTGATGAAATTGAGGTATATCAGACGACACAGCAATGCCGAAAAATGATAATATAAGTAAAGCCCCGAAAATTTTTTCGGGGCTTTACTTATATTATCATGACTTCCACTTTCTGAACTGTTCGGCAATCACCCATAACGCCTTGTTGATTCTTATATCACCATCAATACCTGTAATGGCTCTTGTCCTGGTATTTTTCCCGGAGGCACTTCGCCCCGATAATCCACCTTTTATCATATTCTCCTGAACCCGCTGCCAGGTTGTCCAGAGATCGTTCTGTTTGTCTTCCCGACGACGGGGAGTAATTATCTGTTCAGGTGTCACTGGCGTTTTATTTTCATCTTCATACCTGACCATCAGTGCAGCTCTGCCAAATAAATGTTGCTCGTCACTGTTAAGATGAATTTCTTTCATCGCCTCCATATTATCAGTGACCTTATCAAAGACACCGAGCACTTCATACGCTCCCTCGATAACCTGCCCGACAATATCACCTTTATGTGGAACGCGGATTTCGCCAAAATTATTTCCGCACACCAGGCCATTTGTGCAGACAAAACGAAAAATTCCGGGGATCATCTGATAACTGGATGAACCATCATGTGAATTAAGCAGGATAATTTCAGGAACTTCCTGCCCGTTAATATGCCCTTCCCTGCGAAGACGTAACATATGTTTACTGTATTCGCGACGTCCCAAATCACGAACCCGACTCTGACAGGCAAAGAATGGCTGGAAACCTTCATCACGTAACTTATTGATGATATTGATGGTTGGGATATATGTATAACGCTCACTCCGGGATTCATGTTTATCACCAGAAAAGACAGATGGAACAAACTGCATTAATTCGTCATCCGTTAACGGGCGCTCACGGCGAATAGAATTATATCGACCAAAACGGGAAGCTAATCGCATAACAGTAACTCCTTTATGAAGGCATAAAATTAATAAAAATTTTTTCGCTTAATATCATCCCCCCTCGGTTATCGTTAACAAAAAGGCAACAATTCCGAGGGGAAGGACCATCAAATCAGGTCAGTTCGGGACTGACCAACCTGCCGGGTGAAAAGCAGTAACAGCGCGATCAACTCATCAGCGTTTTTTCTGACAAGAGGAGTATGATTCTCCAGGCTATCCAGTAAGTCATGCAGCTCATTATTGACCTGGTGGAGCACCTTAAAGAGTGCACCAGAATCCCGGCAGCTCTGATATGCAAGATTTGCCTGAACAGCACGATTCTGCATGATCCCGATCTGTGCGATTGCGTCTTTCTGCTGATCGCCTGTTGGCTGATAAGTGGTGTTAAAAGAAAATGCGCTCATAATTCCTCCTGTATCTGATGTTTTCAGCCCCCATCATCTGTTGAGTTTCGGGAGCCGCGGTTTTGACGTTTTGCGGGGACCTGCTCTTTGTTCCCTCCGGTATTAACCATCACCTGTTTGAGAACCTTCGCCGCAAGGGGCATCACTGCCACGGCCGGAAACGACTGTCCG
>ERZ1108168.200-NODE-200-length-58275-cov-6.389162_pt1 | contig 58275 bp, 46 predicted proteins | sample MGYA00403704_ERZ1108168 | MGnify/ENA primary metagenome ERZ1108168 (study PRJEB35170, sample SAMEA104062421) | human gut metagenome | biome: human gut; feature: human-associated habitat; material: faeces | place: Denmark | collected 2012-06-12 ...
TTAACTTGAAAGGAGATACAGCCATTTTTTATAGTGTACTTTATCGGATGCTTACGTATATAAGGTGGTAACACCATCAAAAAAACGAAAAAAAGCGATACACTTGGAGACAAAAAGCCCCTTTTGGACGTTTTTTGTATTACCGTAGCTGTGTTACCATTATGAATAAGTACGTAAGATTATTCTTCAACCAGAAGAAAAAAGCCACATCAACAATGGCAGGAGCCATTGAAATAGTTGTTTGCCTACAACGAGAACGCTATTATTTTCATTCAAGGCATAATGTCACCATCGACCAATGGTGTCACTTTGATTTCCGTGAAAAATTATGAACATAGAGTCGATGTGACTTCAATCAACGATGGCGTTTACATAGCTGCAATACTTACGACAAACGGTGTTGTCTATCGTAAATTCCTCAAAAAAGGATACTGATCACTCCTAAATATAAAAGCCTTTATACAACAACTTCAAAGTCCACAACTTTGAGACTATTGTTATTTTTCATCGTGCAAATTGAACGCATAATAACCAAATATATTGTTCATATATTGATTTAGACATGAATTGAAAAACAAAGAGTCTAACCACTTCTAAGCAAAATACTACCTCTATTATTCTCCCATAAATACTAAATCTTCGTCAAGCAACGCAATTATGCGATAAAAATTGCTAAATTTGCATAGTTATCCGAAGCTGCAAACTTGAGTAAACTCGCTTCGAACACTCTCAGCAAAACACTACCGCTGCTTCCAATCAGGATAATGATAACGCCATTAAAAAAAGGTGCTTTGGTATAAATGACAACTATGGTAGAACGGTATTTTTATAAAGTTTGTAACGGCCTTTTTGCATTGGAAAAGACCGAAGGGATAGTAAGTGTATATGACTGTGGCGGACAAAACCAATCTGCAATCCAAAAAGCTATAACAAAAGCTTCTGGTGGAAAGCATGGACATATAGATAATCTCTTTATTTCACATTATCACCACGATCATATCAATGGTCTTATGCTTCTTCTGGGATTATTTGATGTGGGAAGAATAATCCTACCCATGGTTCCAAATCTAACCAGAGTCTTGAACTACAGCTCACTTCGGTCTATATATTATGCTGATTTTGTACTGAACCCTCAAGATTTTATATCATACGTATCTCCAGATACTACTGTGGTTCAAATCGGAAACGAGGATAAAGAAAATTATCCTGGAGATGACAATGTGATAAACTTGGACGGCATCAAGAATAACATAGTTTTTAAAGGAGACGTTGCGAAGTTTATTCAAAATGACTGGCAGTATGTGATTTACAATAGGCGAATCATGACTATGGCTGAACTTGCTAAGTTTATGGGAAAACTCGGATTGCCAGTGTCAGCCACTACCGATGAAATAATAAAAGCTCTACAGAAAACCAAGGCTAAAAATATAAAAGACTCCCTTGCACGAGTGTTTTCAAAGTCAGAGATAGAGAATATTAATGACTATAGCATGGTCGTATGGAGCGGACAGACTAAAACTTTGGATCATGGCTGTCTATATACCGGTGATTACAATGCTTGCTCGTATATGAATAATCTGAAAGTGGTATATAAGTACCTTCTTCCTCGATCTGAAATAATTCAAATTCCACATCATGGATCGACTTATAACTTTCATCTGGATATTTGTAATCCCAAAGCCATTCATGTAATATCAGCATCTTCAGGTCCATATAATTCTCGGAAAATTGTTGACCCGAGTGATGTTATAACACAACTATCGGTCCTGAAATATAAAGGAAAGGACACTCGTGCTAACGATGTTCTTATCTAATATTCGTATGATACGTTGGTTACATATTTCCTATTTGCTGTTTGGAAGCATTAATATGTCTTCTATGTTGAGGAAGAAATTCATCTCATTTATAAAGGAATCTGGATGCTCGATTGATTATATATTTTAACTGGAGATATAAAAGCTACAGGTCGTCGATTTACAGGCTTCGCAACTGATATGGCTTTAAACAGCATAATGTACAAAGATAATTAACAAATGTTGTAAAACGAGCGATGAATAATACGATAACATGCTATAATCCAAATACGAATCATAGATGGGACTCTAATTTGGAAGGTCCCACGGACAATGTTTTGAATTTGTCTCAAAGTCAGATTAATCAACTGCCAAATATAAATCAGGTAGTCGAATTTTGTCATTCAGTTGAGAATATTTTTATCAATTCAGGAGGATGGGATAGCATTGATATGGGGATTCCTCAAATAGGATTATTCAAACAGTTAGGTCTTAATAATCCATGGGGAGCTTATGATAATAATGGGACTAACGAAGACTTCATCGTTTCGAGACTTAACAGTGGTCGTTTTGCTCTTAAACCTAATTTAATGTACCGACCATTTCTTTATAGAGGGCAAAACACCTTCCATCCCCGGATTGTTTCGGGGTTTGATAGATGCTCGAAAGAAGAAAAACTCATTGCAAATTTAAAGGTTACTGAATTTATTCTCCTTTTGAGAACTCACCCTCTATTCAGGATGTTTGATGCCGGTATTAATTTAGATGGATACAGCAAGACCATATTTTTTGAGATGAATTATTATGGACTTGCACAGCATTATGGCTTCAATACGGGATTATTAGATTTTTCATCAGATATCGAGGTTTCTGCCTTCTTTGGTGCAACCAAGTGGTTGGCACCAGATAAATACTGCCGTTTTAACAATCCCGAAATTCCATACGGAGTTATCTACCACTACTCTGTTCATCCCTCATCAACATTTATAAGTGAGGGGTTCTCTTCAATCGGATTGCAGGTTTTTCCACGAAGCGGTCAGCAAAAAGGTTTCCTTCAAGACTCAGGGAAAATGAACATTAATGTCAATCCGAGTATCATTGCAATCCCTTTCAGACATGATGCCATCGAGGACCAAAAAATCATTGATCGATGGCATGGCGGTCAACTTCTATTCACTGTTGATGAATTAAGCCCAATATCAGATCTTATTCTCGATTCAAAAGAGATTTCTTTATCAGCCTTTGCATACAATCTATTTGTTAATCCTCAGGATAATGAAGCTACTAATAGAAAGATGTGCAAGAACCAGGGGTACACGATTAAACCTCATTTAAGATATGTTTTCACCGAAAAGATTCTTGAAATGTATTTCGATAAAATCAGGAATGGTTGGTGGGAAGATTTCTGTAATAGAATATATTGGGGTGATTCAAAAAAAGCCATTAGTCTAAAACAACAGATGATAGAATTGCCACGAAATATGTATTATTGGCAGTATTTTCACAAAGAGGATTATCGCCGATTGTATTATCATCAAACTGATGAGGAGTTTAAGACTTCAAGGGTTTGATATTATTATATCACGACAAAGAGAAATATTCCTCTATCGTATAAAAATATTTAACCTTAGAATTCTAACCATCCATTGTACGGTCAAAAACTTGCCGGATTTGTGCCGCATTGTTGCTAATTTATTCCCTTCTATTGTACGCTTTGTCGTCGTTTTGGCTACCCTTTGGCTACCCGACTTTGCAAGAAGAGGATGTCCGTTACGGGTACCCTCTTTTTTCTTTGTATAAAGTCCGTGACCTAAGACACGAAATAGTCACAATTATCACATACTACTCTAAACAATTTACAGAAAATATATTGATTCCCATTTCAAATCATCATATGTTATCTTTAAGAAAGCCACATGGAATAGATATAACCTTCATTTTCTCAATAATATTATCTATTAGCCCAATGAAATGCTCTTCATCTTGATAGACGGAAACAATAAAACGCCCTCCCTCATCAATACTCTTGTAGCCAATCTGCTTATACCATTCTATTTTATCGGTCATCTTTTCACCGTATTCCAGATCATCTGTCATTCCAAAATGTTCCCAGTGAAAGACTGTCCGAGTTTCTTTATTATATACGGTAAAGTCAGGGTATCGTTCTTTACCAGCAGCAACTAAAAGACGTTCATAATAAACATCGAATATCTCTACTGCCAATAACCGATTCATTATATTGAGTTCTTGTATAGATCGGACCATTGTTCCATTGGCTGCCCGATATTTTTTATTTCCTCTAAAGAACTGGCTTTTATCCAGATGCGAACTTGCAATATTCTTATTTTCTGACGTCGTTTTTTTAGAGTAAACTCTTAATGGAGGAAAGAAATGCCATTGATAAAAATTTTTATTAGAGGTGTCAACTTTCACATTCTTGATAATTTGAGTTAATACTCCCCGGTCGTGCATCCTACGCATAAAACCATTAAATTCTTTAGCTGATGCGAAATGTTGTCTAAAATCATCTTTATGTTTCAAAAACTCATATATATCTGTACTTCTTACTGTTTTCGTATTGACCGTCATAGCAAAATACTCTCCAATGTACTTGTTAATGGTCATTAGTAAACTATATTCTTTCGGAAGTGATTCCATTTTCAATAGATTAAGTTTTATATTTTAATAATTGGTATCTATAATTTCGATCTTTACTTGTTGTGCTGTTTTTTTTATACAAGTCCAAATCAGGAATACCATTCTATTTATCATTTAATCTCTGATTCTAAATACGAATAATCTTTTCTCGGATTTTTCAACTCAGTTTACAAATATATCTATAAAAAAAGATTCAAGAAATATTTTCCAAGTTTTTTAAACAGTATATCTTCAAAATAATTACTTTTCCGTTTTAGTTATTTCTTCCCTATGAAATGAAAAAACTCTTCTCATACCTCTTACATAGTAGAAAATGAATCTACAAATCAATTCTATAAATAATCAGTCTTAAAAAAATAAGAGTTCGATTCATCATGTAACTTTGCAATTTTTACACCAAATTTGTATTTACATAATATAATAGTAAAACTACACGATATAAAAACTAAAAAATATTCGGAACACTCTGACTATTCCTTTCTACACTCTGCTTCGCAGGCTGTTTAAACAATGATGATTCACAAGATAAAGTTTAAACCATTAAAATGTTTGTTTCAGCAGAAATGAGCATGTATCAACCTTGAGAAGCATCTGATCCTATTGAATGTATGTTAGTAAAAGAAGAAAAAGAAAACGACATTAGCTAATCCTCCAGCAGATGGAAGTAGTATTAGATATCAATTGATAGAAATATTATCGAAAGATAAAGTAGAATAGAAAATTATGTAGTTTCCTGTTAGAAGGTATATCATAAATTATGCTTAAGGAGAAGTTATAGAAAACAATTTTCAGATCGGATAAATTTGAATTTAAAAACCCAGACTTATCCGATCCGAAAATCAACCATTAAATATACACATCCAGATTTCTTTAGATCAACGAATAAAATTAGTTCGGATAGCAGATTCTATTTCAGGATACTTTTTTTCTTTAGCAATGTTTTCCAACAACCATGCCATATTTTTACCTAACATCCGCATTGTCTGCAAACCTTCCGCATCTTGCAAAGCATCTCCAGGTAGCATCCCATGTACAATATTCCAGTACTGGGAGGAAACAACAGGCATATGATTAATTGTGAAATATTTATTCAACCGGTCAAGAGTTGCACTCGCTCCTCCCCTTCTGCAAACAGTTACCGCTGCAGCAGGCTTGTACTTCATCAAATCCGAACTTGAATAAAAGACCCGGTCAAGCAGAGCACACAGTGAACCATTAGGCCCTGCATAATAAGTTGGTGAACCCACTATTAATCCGTCAATTCCATCTTCCAGTTGTTTTCTGATTCTATCGTACAATTCATCTTGAAAAACACATCGTTCCAACTCTCTGCAACGATTACAAGCGATGCAACCTTGCATGGCCTTTACCCCAATTGAAACGATTTCTGTTTCCACTCCATTCTCATTTAAAGTTTTAGCCACTTCTGACAAAGCAATATAAGTATTCCCACCCTTTCGTGGACTACCATTTATTAGTAATACTTTCATATTCAGATCATTTTTTTATTAATGAATTTATATTTTCCTATTACATAATACTTAAACAATGCAAAGTTACAATTGTCATTAGACTAATAAATTATACTGATTACAGATAAAAATACCTTTTTTACTGGATCTGATCAAATAGTTACGACCATCTATATTAGCATAAGATCCGGATCCTATCATAAACTTTAAAAGGAAAGTATATCATTCATTCCTTATCTTCCCCTTAAATAATCAATTTAATTACTCTCTTTATATGCGGATGGTTGCACTCCAAAATGTTTTTTAAAGAATTTATTAAATGCACTTTGGCTCTCAAATCCAAGAAGAAATCCGATTTCTGTCAGGGAGATTTTTTCTCTCAAATATTTTAAAGATAACTCCATACGTAGATCATCAAGAATCTTTTGATATGAAGTACCCTCTGTCTTTAACTTTCTCTGAATATTACGTTCACTCATATTAAATCTCTTTGCAACATATTTCAAAGATAAATCATCATTTAAAAGACTATGCACAAGATACCTGCGAACCGTTTGAGACAAGCCATGATTCTGTGCTGTTTCCTGTATTTGTATCTCATTCATATAGTCTTCAAAAATCACAAGCATCTCTTTATTTCCCGTTATGATTGGTAAATCCAATACCGTCTTATCAAAAACAAGAATCAACCGATCATGATTAAATATCACAGGACATCCCAAATACTCTTCAAGTTTATCCCTCCTCCCCTCTTCCTTATACATAGAATACACAAGAATAGGGTACAGAAACCGCCCTGTAAAACTATAAGCATATTGGAGAAAAAAGCCACATTGCATTTCAATCCACTGTCTGGAAGCTATCGGATACAATCGTTCGAACCGGGGTTCTATCGATATTTCAAGAAAAAAATTAATATCATCCTCTTTCGTCACAAATGTATATATGTCATTTATTGCCGGGTCAAATGGTGCATCATTCTCAAAAATATCACGCACCGTTTTACTTTGATTGAAAATATTAAAGAAACTTCCGGTCAAAACAAACGGTAACAAGAATCCCGTTTCCAAACCGATTCTGGAGTTACCTGTCTTTTTAACAATATATTCCAGATATAACCCCAGTATATTGGCATCAATTTTGGCTGTCGGATTTTGTAATATCGCATAATCATACTTCAATTCCACCAGAACTTCAGACAATTCGGCTTCCGTAGTTCTAAAATGCTTTAAAAGCATATTTAACAATCCGGCTGTAATAAACATACATTTGTCGCTTTTGGACAAATATATGGCTTTATTTTCAATATGACAAAAGAACACCTGACTTATCTTTGCATTCCCAATAACAGAACTAATTTGATATGATAAAAATCATTAGGTATTATGACTATTATATGAGCATTAGTCGCTTATATTATACATTTTGTCATAAGTAACAAGGTAGTTCGTCAAATAATCTCTCACTGCAGAATTATTCGGTTTATCTTTACACCTAAAATAGTAACTATCATCATCAAACTAATTTATTATTCTACCTATGCCTATAGAAAATGTGATTCAACAGAAATTAAAATGATTAGGTGCAGACTTCATCCGCTTTGTCGATATCATTGTGTGGAATGTTTAAAATGTTTAGTAACCTGCCCATGAACTAAATCAGCTAAAAAAATAAAATATGCAAAATCAAATTTTTATATTCCGAACATCAATAAAAAATAAACAGGATATAAAGCGTATCAAAACCCTTTTTACCCAATATCCTACTATTCATAAATGGAACGTAGATTTAGAAGACTGGGAAAAGATACTAAGGATAGAATGTTTGGAGATAACTCCAATTGATGTGCTAAATGCATTGCAAACAATCAATATCTATGCAGAGGAATTAGAGTAACTCTCATTAAGATCTAAATTATAACAGCTATCATATCAACATAAAATTAAAGAGAAGATGAAAGAAGAATCATTACTGCATTTCGATAATTCGGCCTATGACTACATTGATAGTTATGAATATACAATCATAGATAAGAAAAACAGGATCGATATCCCTGAAATAGTGAAAGCATTTGCCAAGCCTGGTCCAAAATGGTTTGAAGGACTATTTGCCCTAAGAAATAAAATAGCATCACTCTTTAAACTAAAAACACCTTCTATAATCACCAAAAAAGAAGACAACGATAGTAATAAATACGAAGTAGGAACACGGGCCGGAATATTCAAAGTATATGGTAAAACAGCAACAGAAATTATCCTTGGCGAAGATGATAAACATTTGGACCTAAGAATTTCACTACTTTTGGAACAAAGTAAGTACAATGAAAACGAAAAAAAGATCACAGTAACAACCATCGTCAAGTTGAATAATAAATTAGGAAAATATTACTTTTTCATAATAAAACCATTTCATCGGACTATTGTTCCATTAATATTAAAACGCAACTTTAAACAACTGGAATCGGAAATCAATGTATAAATATTGAGTTCCTCCTCTCCTATTCATCAACTCGTATCATAACCAAAGATTTTGATTATAGTCCTATAACAACCCCATTATTACAACGTAAATCTTTATTATAAAATAAGCAATTTATCATTCTAAAATTTAATATTTCTGTCATATCTTATAAACATCTTATTCATTTATCGTAGAGTTTCACCCCGTTACTCTACGATAAATGGGATGAAACTCTACGACAATCTGAACGATTGTCGTAGAGAAAAAGACAAGCCACGTAACCATCTGATAAACAAAGTGTTACAAAAGATTAAAAATGTATCATTTTTTCATCTTGCATACATCAATCCCTATTCTTTTAATTATTTTAAAATAATTTACAATAACCCAATAAAATATTACCTACCAATGGCAACTCTGATTAAAGATTGTCAGGTGTAAGTATAGATCGGGATATTCGTTTGAAATTAACATTGTTAACGGGAAATTATATCTATATATCTTCTGACTGTAAGAATACGTACTTTTAGACCACAAAACTACGTACTCTTTGTATATAAAACTACCTAATTAACACACTATTAAATACGTAATTTTGTAAATAAAGATATAGATAGTTGTAACTTCCTAAAGCAGAAGCTGGCCAGACTTAGAATTGGATTTTATAACTAAGATTGGGCAACATATTACTAACCTTTATTTTTTCTATTTTATTCTTTTGTTCGTTATATTGATATCCATGTTGGCCTGTATATCCGGTAACATTTAGCAATTGAAACCCAAATTCATGCGAAAGATGTTTTTTGTTTAGTTTATAACTCATACCTAAATCGGCAGTAAAAGCAGGTGAAAACTGTTTACTAAAGGCTTGTGTCTCGTCATAGACAATATCTTTACTATCCATTGATGCAGCTTCGTCAATGGGGGTATAGCGATCTCCTCCTTGATAAGAAATACGGAAATTGGCATTAAAAATATGTTGCCGGTGTTTCCCCCATATCCATTCTTTACCACCTAAAGCATTGAACAGGTACCTCCGGTCGAGTCTCGTATTACGCCAGATCTTATCTCCGCCGCAATATTCCGACTTGAATACCGAGCCAGTAAGCATATAATAATACCCTTGGGTCAGATAACGTTCCAATGTAATATCCACTCCATAATTTCGTCCTTTACCCTGGTTTACCAAAGGGCGGTCCAGATAATAGAAATCATGATTAATGATAGAGAATGAAGTACCTGGCTCCACAGGGATGTTATACAAAGACTGATAATAAGGTTCTATCTTCAGATGAGTATTCTTAGAAATGCCAAAATCATAGGTTAATACGAAATGATGCGCTTTGGCGAAATTCAGGTTCTTATTTATCTCCCTATCGCCGGTCTGTGGAGTTTTTATGTAATAATAATCTAACTTTTCCCGCCTGCTATGCATGCCATAAGCTATTGCCAATGATTGAAATGGTAAAAAATCCCATTTTAAAGCGAACCGAGGCTCTATAGTCCAATGGTCGTTAAGCGTAAAAAACTGGGTAGTCACCCCTAAATTGGCCGTCAGCAGATCTGTTAGTTTAATGACAGAATTACTATATGCCGACACTACAATAGCATGTCCGTCTCCCTTAGCAATCTTCTGCATAGGTTTGTTCAATCCGAAATTGGGCGACAGATTAAAATCCTGGTCATATAACAACCCGGTAATAGTAACGCCCGAGCGGTTGGTATGCTGCGAACTGTATTTCTTGTTGAAGTACGAACTCAGTACAATGTCCAGATTCGTACTTTTCATATCCACCACAGGTAAATAAAACAAGGAATTTTCAGAAACAACCTGCTTTAATCCAGGATGATTATCTGAATAAGTAGCAGCGAGCGAGGTCTTAAAATAGGCATTGTCCTTCAGGTTATATCGATGAGTAATTCCACCCGCTATCTTTATCATTGATGTTTCTGAGCGTTGTCTGTCACTATACGTCTCCCATTTATTACGCTCCAAAGGGTCACTTTTTATTCCGTCCAGAAGCCCTATTCCCCATATGGCAAATGTTCCGGCTTTACGTGTCGGCAGATTAATCTTAAATGTAAGGTCCTGATAAGTAATCCCCGTATTATCAGTAAAAGCTTCCATCAGGCCGGTTGTTGAGTAACGATAATTAAAGATATAAGAACTTCCGTTTTTCTTACTTATTGGTCCTTCGGAAGCTACATCCAACCCTAATAACCCAACCTGGATAGCATGTTCATACTTTTCATTATTACCATTTCGGATAGACAAATCAAATACTCCCGAAAGTGCATTACTGTATTCTGCAGGAAAAGCCCCGTTAAAGAAATCAGAATTCCCCATTACCTGGCTACTCAAACCGGAAAACAAACCACCACCAACGCCTATCATATCCGAAAAGTGAGTAGGGTTCGAAATTTCTACACCTTCGAGTTTCCATTGTAAAAACTGAGGAGAGTTACCTCGTATTGCTATGGCATTTGTTCCGGGACTTCCGGCTACACCGGCAAAGGAAGTAGCAAGACGGGCCGGATCATCCAGACCACCGGCATAACGGTTAGCTTCTTCTACACTGATCATACGCCCACCGGTCAGTGCCATAGGATTCAAAGGATGTTCCTTATTAATATTTGCCCGTACAATTACTTCATCCAATTTTTGTGCACCTTCAGTCAAAGTAACCTCATAATAAACTTCTTTGGCAGAAGTAAGCAATATTTCCTTAATAATTGCAGGCTCATAGCCAAGACATGTCACTTGCAGATCGTATCTTCCCACCGGAACATTTGCGAAGCGAAATCTTCCCAGACTATCAGTTGGTCCTCCCCTTTGGGGAATTATATTCAACAAAGTTATATTTGCAAAAGTAACAGGTAAACCGGATGCAGCATCTCTGACCACGCCTCTTATTGTCTGTTTCGGAGAACCGGCTGGAGTTGTATCCGGTGAAGATTTGGAGGCTTCACGAACGACTATAATATGTAAACCGTTAATTTTATAAGTAAATCCGGTATCTTTAAAGATAAAAGTAAGTGCCTCTTTCAAACTTACGTTTTTTACATTGACGGTTATTTTCCTTTGTGCGTCAAATTGAGCAATGTTGTAAGCTACCGTATAGTTACTTTGTGCTTCTATCTGTTCAAAAGCCTGTTTTGTTGTGATATTCTGTCCCGAAATTGAAATTTTTACAGCTTGTGCCATTGATGTCACTGAGACAAAAATTGCAATTATCAACCAGATAATTTTAGGGATCGTATTATTTTTCTTATTTTTGGATTTTAAGAAACGCATATCTATTTTTTATTATAGAAAAGTTAAGTACTATTTTAATTTTACAGAATGGAATATATCTGACTTTTCAGAACCGGGAAGTGGCTTCGAAACAGCTTTCCGGTTCTTTTTTCTATCTGCCTCCCTCCTTTTTTATCAGTGTTATCTCATTGTTTCGTATCTCGTATTCAAATCCACCTACAACATCTTGCAGAACATTCAATATTTGCTTCACATCCTCATCGTTAATAAATTTAACAGAATAAGAGTCATTCGCAAACAATTTCTTATCATAATGAATAATCACATTATACCGGCGTTCAAGTGTATTCATCATATCGTTAAAGGTAGACTCTTGAAAAATAAGCTTCCCCTCCTTCCAACTGAAACTCCCGGTTGGAACAGTATTTACCAATACCGATTCATCTGTTTTGTTGTAAACAATCTGTTGACTGGGTTTCAATACATAGTGGCTGTCTGTTTGCCCCGTTCTCACATCGACCTGTATTTTTCCGCTATTCAGGGTAGCCGTACTTCTATCATCAGTAGGATAAGCACAAATATTAAACTTAGTACCAAGAACCTTCACTGACAGATGATTGGTTTTCACAACAAACGGTTTTACGGCATCAGGAACCACCGAGAAATAGGCCTCACCTACTAACGTTACAGTACGTATTGTATCACTAAATCCGGAAGGATAAATAATTTTGCTACACGAGTTTAGTTGAACAACCGTCCCATCGGGCAGTGTACACTGCTTCTGTTCGCTACTTAGAGTGATTACCTCTATCATTCGTACCTCCCTGTTGATATACAGATATCCGCCTAAAAATAAAAGTACCGGAATAACTACTGCTGTATAACGCAACCATTTGAAAGATAAAACAGAACGTTTCTTTACAGCCTCTTTCATTCCAATCGTTGATTTTACTTTTTCAAGTGACGTGTAAAGAGACTTATCCGGCTGAATCTGTAATTCATTCCAGACAGCATACAATGAACGATCTTTCTCCATTGTCCATTTCTCGTCAACGATCCACTTTTGTACTTCATCTACTGTTTTCGGTGGATAAGAATGGGTGAAAAACTGAGTAATAACTCGTGATATATAATCAGGTTTCATACACTTAAAAATTTATTTTCACATTACCACTTGATTCACTATTCCACTTTTCTTTGTATGGGTCATATTGATACCGCGTAGTTACTCCAACCTGCGAATTGTTTCCGATCTTCATTGTAGCCGCCGCACCTGCTTCTGTCTTAGGCAACAACCGATACGAAGAGCGGGATGCATCATTAAGCACATCAGTTAAGTACTGCCCCCAAATATCAAAGTTTACTCTATCATTTAACTGATAACGAAACAGAAACCTCGTGCCGGAACGATCTGAAGAATGCATTCCGGTAAATTGCTTCAAGGCAAGCAGTCCTCCCATTATAGAAAGCTTACTATTTATTTTTAATCCCACTGCACCAAAAGCCGAAATATAGCTTCCCAAATTCTGATAAGTATATTTTTCACCTTCTAAAAATATAAATGTATGTTTGGAAATAGCAAAAATATCGTTTCTGCTGTAGTCAGAAAAGAAAGAGAAAGTGTTCGGCCTCATTTGAACCGGCAGAGGATAGTATCCGGAATAATCACTGACCGGATCCATAAAAGAACTCTCGCTTACAGAATATTCCGCACCAATTTTGATCTGTTCTTTGGAGGGAATAAGTAACCCGGAACTTTCAGGAAGATTGTCATAAATATTTACCTCTGTGAGAGTATATTCGGATTGAGCCTGTAAAGGCAATGCCGGCAATAGTAATCCGAAAATGAGAAGTGCTTCTTTTAACTGCATGGCTATGTTTTTTATCAAATACTCCATAACCAACTTTGGTTATGTTCTATACTATAGATACAACTCTATCATCAACCACTCCCGACCTAAAACATTTTTTTTCAGATAAATAATAGAAGGAAAGCAGATATTACCCTTCTTATTTCCTGCAAAGCCAAACTAAGCTGATTTTCCACAGTCTTTTTTGATATCCCCAATTTACCGGCTATTTCATCATTAGGAATACCTTCGTTCCTACTCATACGATAAATTCTACTCCGCTGAGAGGGCATTCTGCACACAGTCATTTCTACCAGTAAGCTGATCTCTTTAGCAAAAAGAATTTCATCAGAACAGTCCGCCTCTTCCAAATGATTACAGTTTTCCAGAAATGCCTCTTCAACAGATTTGTGCTTGATATAATTAAATGCAGTATTCCGGGCAATAGTATATATATAAGCATTAAACGGTTTCTGTGGATTTATAGACTGACGGTTTATCCATAACTTTACAAAAATATCCTGTGCCAGTTCTTCCGCATCACTTTCTGATTTTAAAAGTCCGTTTAGGAAATACTTAACTTTCCCAAAATAAGCAATAAATATATCTTCAAAAGCTTTATGATCGCCATTCTGTAATGCTTCAACAATTTCAATTTCCATATATCTGATATTTGCTATGAAAAGGTGATGACTTCTTTCTGTATTAATACAACCAGATATCTGTTTTCTCCCGGGCTATTCAGACTTTTTATTTTATTCAATGATAGCGTTCCCCTACTGGCACATTGACACATTATAATATTGGCACATTATTAATTCATCTCTCAGCCAGATACACTCCGCTAAGAATAAAAGCACACCCAATCAATGCTATAAAAGTAATCCGTTCGTCTATTACAACGGCAGAAGTAATCAGAGTGACCAATGGCACAACGTAAATATAATTGGCTGCACATACCACCCCCAAACGTTTCACAGCCAATGTCCACATTATATAGCAAAGCATGGAAGCAATGACTCCCAGAAACAATAAATTCGCAATCACCAACGGTTGAAACAGGATAGTGGTATCTGTCTGCAAAGGATAAAAGAAGAAAAAGGGAAGCAATGTCAATATGCCATAAAAGAATACTTTACGCGTAATAAAAAGAGTAGAGTAATTAGAATTCATACGCTTCAGCAGCAAACAATAGATGGCCCACATCAAAGCAGCAATTAAAGTCAGGATATCCCCCAGCGGACTGATACGAAGAATAAAACTACCATTGAATACTACTAAAGCCACACCAGCCAATGCCATCAAAGAACCGATAATCAGTTTCGGTTTCAATCTTTCACCTTTATAAAAAAAGAAAGATAGAAAAGCCGCTAATATCGGAGCAGTACATATGATAAGCGATACATTGGATGCAAGTGTCATGCCAAGAGCTGTATTCTCGGCAATGAAATAAAGCGAACCGCCCGTTAGTCCGAGGAGTACAAAAATGCCTTCGTCCCTCCATGATTTAGCCCACAAAACACGGGGCGAAAAGAACCAGATACAAATGTAAGCCATGATGAAACGGTAAAACAGGATATCAGTGGCAGAAAGACCGTAGCCAATCAAAATTTTAGTTGAAACGAAGGTAGTCCCCCAGATAGCAACTGTTACTGCTGCCATAAAATGAAACCAGACGGAGGGTTTAGTTGTTGTATTCATGCTTTATGCTTAGAAGAAAAAAAATCGCAGCAAAGATAGGCATATCCGAGCATAGTTTTTTATATCTTTGCGCCTCATTTCAAAAAGACCAACTAAAAAAATATCGATGCAAGGAATAAAAAACTTAACTCAAGGTCCTATCAATCGCCAGTTGTTCAACTTAGCAATGCCGATTATGGCAACCTCATTCATACAGATGGCATACAGCCTGACAGATATGGCATGGGTAGGGCGTCTGGGTAGTGAAGCAGTAGCTACAATAGGTTCTGTGGGTATTCTTACATGGATGTCCGGTTCTATTTCTTTATTAAACAAAGTAGGTTCCGAAGTTAGTGTAGGCCAATCCATAGGAGCACAAAATCAAAAAGATGCACGCCATTTTGCATCACATAACATTACAATTGCACTGATCATTTCTCTATGTTGGGGTGGACTGCTCTTTCTTTTTGCCAGCCCCATAATCAGAATATACGAACTGGCACCACATATCACGGATAATGCCATCTCCTATCTCAGGATTGTATCTACCGGTTTACCTTTTGTTTTTCTTTCGGCTGCCTTCACAGGTATATATAATGCAGCAGGCCGGAGCAAAGTACCCTTTTATATCAGCGGTACGGGATTAATAATGAATATCATACTTGATCCTCTCTTTATATTCGGTTTGGGACTCGGAACAAACGGAGCCGCCTATGCCACTTGGTTATCACAAGCTACCGTATTTGGTGTTTTTGTATATCAGTTGCGTTGCCGTGATGCACTGCTGGGTAGTTTTCCTTTCTTCACCCGATTAAAAAAGAAATATACGCACCGTATTTTAAAATTAGGACTGCCAGTAGCAACTCTCAATACCCTGTTTGCTTTTGTCAATATGTTCCTTTGTCGCACAGCTTCAACGCATGGTGGCCATATCGGATTGATGACTTTTACTACCGGCGGACAAATTGAAGCCATAACCTGGAATACTTCACAGGGGTTCTCAACTGCGCTAAGTGCTTTCATTGCACAAAACTACGCTGCGGGACGAACAGAGCGGGTTATACGTGCCTGGCATATGACCTTATGGATGACAGGAGTATTCGGAACGTTTTGCACATTGCTGTTTGTATTCTTTAGCAATGAGATCTTTGCTATCTTTGTACCGGAGCAGGCTGCATATGAAGCAGGAGGGGTATTCCTAAGGATAGACGGCTATTCGCAACTATTCATGATGCTGGAAATTACTATGCAAGGAGTTTTTTATGGTATCGGACGTACAGTTCCGCCGGCTATCATCAGCATTACATGCAACTATATGCGCATTCCACTTGCCATTTTCTTTGTCCGTTTAGGGATGGGAGTTGAAGGTATTTGGTGGGCAGTATGTGTTACTACAGTAGCTAAAGGGCTGATACTGCTGACATGGTTTGCAATTATACGTAAAAAAGTGCTTTCAGTCAACAAAACATAAGAGATGATTGTTTTTGAAATAAAGGAACGACAACGCAACTAAATATTTTTTTAATCTTTGCCCCGTTCTAAGATTTAACACTAATATTAATTTAATAAAAGTATGAAAAAGATTAAGTTTATGGCCTTCTTTTTGAGTGTGGCCTTAGTATTCGGAAGCTGTGGAACAATGAACAATACTGCCAAAGGCGGAATAGTTGGTGGTGGCTCAGGCGCTGCTTTAGGTGCAATCATCGGTGGAATTGCCGGTAAAGGTAAAGGTGCCGCCATTGGTGCTGCTATCGGAACAGCTGTTGGTGGTACCGCAGGTGTATTGATTGGTCGCAAAATGGATAAAAAAGCAGAAGAAGCAGCACGAATTGAAGGTGCACAAGTAGAACAAATCACTGATAACAATGGATTGGCTGCTGTGAAAGTGACATTTGATTCCGGTATTCTTTTTGGTTTCAACTCTTCTACATTGAGTAATACTGCCAAACAATCATTGCGTGAATTTGCAGGTGTACTGAAAAGTGACCCGACCATAGATATTGCTATTATCGGACACACCGATAAAGTAGGTACGCAGGAAGCTAACCAAAAGGTTTCTAACAATCGTGCTTATGCAGTAGAAAATTACCTTCAGTCATGCGGTGTTCAGCCTTCTCAGTTTAAGACAGTAGAAGGAGTCGGTTATTCACAATATGACGAAGCGCTGACTGCAGCTCAAAACCGTCGTGTGGAAGTTTATATGTATGCCAGTGAGCAGATGATTAAAAATGCAGAAGCCGGTAAGTAAAATACTTCGTTTTATACGCAATCTGCTGCTCTTTTTCTTCGTATCGACTTTGCTTGCAGTTATCATCTATCGGTTTGTTCCGGTATATGTTACTCCATTAATGGTCATCCGAAGCATGCAGCAGATAGCATCAGGAGATAAGCCCACGTGCAAACACACGTGGGTTTCTTTTGATAAAATCTCCCCCTACCTGCCTATGGCAGTCATCGCTTCCGAAGACAACCGTTTTGCAGAGCACAACGGGTTCGACTTCAAAGAGATAGAAAAAGCGATCAAAGAAAATGAGAAACGAAAAAGGAAAAGGGGCGCGAGTACCATCAGCCAACAGACTGCAAAGAATGTATTTCTTTGGCCACAATCATCATGGGTACGAAAGGGGTTAGAAGTCTATTTCACTTTTCTCATCGAAACATTTTGGTCAAAAGAACGAATCATGGAAGTATACCTCAATTCCATCGAAATGGGTAAAGGTATTTACGGAGCACAGGCCACTGCGAAATATAAATTCAATACAACAGCAGCCAAACTGGCCAAAGGACAATGTGCCCTCATTGCTGCCACGCTTCCTAATCCGATACGTTTTGACTCGGCTCATCCGTCATCTTACATCCTGAAACGACAAAAACAGATATTGAGACTGATGAACCTGGTACCTAAATTTCCACCTGTAGAAAAAGAGAAAAAAGTCTCAAAACCACAAAAGAAAAAGAAGCGATAACCTTCTAATCAGTATTCATCTACAAAATTATAACTCTTATGAAGAAATACATCTCATTTCTTTTCTCTCTGCTCTGCCTGTCAGTCGGTATGAGAGCCCAACGTACAGAAGTTTACGCTCCGCACATACAAACGGTGCAGGTAATAGCCAACGATGATTATAACGCTCCGGCAATTATAACATTAGAAGCCGGAGAATATGTGGAAATATCTTTCGACGAACTTTCACATGACTATCATCGCTATCAGTATGTTCTCTCCCACGCCAATGTAGATTGGACTCCTTCCAACCTTTCGGATATAGACTATCTGGACGGATTCAATAATAACCCGATTGAAGACTACGAAACATCTGTCAATACCACGATGCCCTACACACACTATCACCTCAAATTGCCCAACGATGAAGTGCGCATGACATTATCCGGTAATTATATTGTGACTGTTTATGATGATTCTGATAGCAGTAAACCCATCTTCAAGACCTGCTTCCGGATACTGGATAAACAAGTCAATGTATCGGCTGTAGTAAGCAGTGATACAGAAATAGACCGTAACAAAGGACACCAGCAAGTTAGCTTCAATGTTAATTACAAAGGATACACAATCCGAAATCCGCAACAGGAAATAAAAGTACAAGTGATGCAGGATGGACGTACGGACAACATGGTAACAGGGGTAGTGCCAACTTATGTAGGTCCCGATGAACTGCGTTATACACACAATCGTGCCCTGATATTTCCGGCCGGAAATGAATACCGTAGATTTGAAACTGTCAGCACACGTTATGCGAATATGGGAGTAATGAGCCTGCAGTTTCACGATCCCTACTATCACGCAACCCTCTTTCCAAGCGAACCGCGTACAAAAAACTACAGCTACGATGAAGATCAAAACGGACGGTATCTGATTCGCTACGATGATGCAACAGACAATAATATTGAAGCCGATTACTTTTTTGTGCATTTCAGCCTTCCCTGGGAAGATCCTTTTATAGATGGTAAACTCTATCTGGAAGGAGAATTCACTTATGATAATTTCAATTTGCAGAGTGAGATGAAATACAACAAAGAGACTTATTCGTATGAGTCGGTACAATTGTTGAAACAGGGGGCATATAATTATCAATATCTGTATGTACCCAATGGAAGTACCAAAGGCGAAACCGGGCCTATAGAAGGAAACTATTATGAAACAGAAAATGAATATCTGATTTTGATATACAATCGTGCATTTGGCGAACGATATGATAAACTGATAGGTATGCAACTCGTAAAATTCAAACCGTAGTCGGAATAATATAAAGAAGGGAAGTACTAAAAAGCAAGTACTTCCCTTTTTTATTTGTATTCTATTGATGATCAGGCAAATATATCACTCCGTTCAATATAGGCTATCACATCTCCTTTATTAACAGTGGCTCCTTGCTGGGCACATACTTCAACAACACGACCTGTAAATCCGGTCAACAACTTCTCATATTCACCCCATGGTGTAGAAAGGAAACAAAACGTTTCGTCATGCTGGTACTTACGACCGATAAACGGTGCAGTGGAAGGACCTTCTACTGATACTTCCCAAAGTACCTGACCCTTATCCGGAGCAATGATAGGATCGGCTTTTGCACGTTTCAACTTTCTTATCTCTTCTTCAGAGTAACCATTCTTTACCATGGCGGCATCTTTTGCATGTTCCAAATCAGTCTCAAAGCGCTTTTTGGCAACTCCCGATTTATAGTCACGATATTGACGGTCGTGCATAGCCAATTCAAAGAGCTCTTCATTATCGTCTCCATATTCCCAACCGTTCTCGTCCATCTCTTTTCTGTAATCATCCAAAGCATCCGGATAATTCGCTTGTGGATCAGTATCCACAAATGCATATCCTTGAGATTTTGCCAGTTCAATAATTTCAGGAGCAAGCTGGCCCGGTAAACGTCCACTCTTTCCCAGAATCATATCCCAGGTATGATTGTCAATCATCGTCCAACGCTCTTCACCTTTCACAAGCTGCATCACATTCATTAATGCCACATTCTTCACGTATTGACTAAATGGTGTTACCAATGGGGGATAACCGAGTTTGGGCCATACATACTCTACTTCATCAAAAAGCATTACCAACAGATCATCAATACTTAGTTCCGGTTCGTTTTTGCCCCTCAATATCATATTAATCCCGGCATGAACACCCTTCAAATCAGCCATCATAGATCCCATCATCCCACCAGGAAGACCACATTTTAAAAGAAGAGATGACATCTGCTTATTAGTAGGATCCATAAAATATCCCAAAAAGTCATCAATAAATTCCTGAGTCATGGCACGTGCCTTCATATAAGCTTTCATATTGATCTCAGGTACATCATAGCCTTTATCTTTAAGCATCGCCTGTACCGAAATTACATCCGGATGAACTTTTCCCCACGACATAGGTTCCATAGCCACATCAATAATATCAGCCCCATTCTCACAAACTTCAAGAATAGATGCCATTGAAAGACCTGGCCCGCTATGACCATGATACTGGATAATTATTTCAGGATGTTTCTCTTTAATAGCTTTTGTCAGTCTGCCCAGCATTCCGGGACGACCGATACCTGCCATATCTTTCAAGCAGATTTCAGGTGCACCGGCTTCTATCAGTTTATCGGCAATATCGGCGTAATATTCAACGGTATGCACCGGAGAATGGGTAATACAAAGAGTAGCCTGGGGAATCATCCCCCCTTCAAGAGCATACTTAATAGAAGGAATAATGTTACGTACCTCATTCAGCCCACAAAATATCCGGGTGATATCCACTCCCTGGGCATGTTTTACTTTATACATCAATCGCCGTACATCAGCCGGTACAGGATACATACGTAAACCATTCAGTCCGCGATCAAGCATATGAGTCTGAATGCCTGCTTCGTTAAAAGGTTTGGTAAATGCACGTACGGCTTTATTCGGATTCTCTCCATACAGCAGATTTACTTGTTCAAAAGCTCCTCCGTTGGTTTCGACACGGGCAAAACAGCCCATTTCTATAATCAATGGAGCAATTCGCACTAACTGGTCTACGCGGGGTTGATATTTACCGGACGATTGCCACATGTCCCGATAGACGAGACTGAATTTAATTTCCTTTTTCATTGCCGTAATCTAATAAGGTGATTTTACATAATTTGGTTAACATATCATCTGTTACAAATATACAGAGTTATCTGACATAAAGACAAAATAAATCTAAAAAAGTTTAGTAAAAAGGATATGTTGTATATCATATTGTCACAAAATAAAAGAAATAAGAAGAATTCATCTTCTTATTTCTTACAATTAAACAATAACAAGCCGGCTAAAACCACAAATTAAAATAAACACGGCTAATTCTCTTTCAGTTTAAAAATCTATCTAATTTATACCTATTGATTAAACAAAATCCTTCAATTCTTGTTGTAGCCTCTGACGTGTGAAAAAGATACGGCTTTTTACAGTACCAAGTGGTAAATCAAGTTTCTCTGCAATCTCACGATATTTAAATCCTGAAACATGCATAGAGAAAGGTACTTTATATTCTTTGGGTAATGCATTAACAATGCGGCGCATCTCTTTAAGATCGTAAGCCCCCTCTGTACTTTCAAATCCGGAATCTTGCGGCAAATTCAAATGGTAAAGATTATCTGTCTGGTCTACAAAAGTCTGATCGCGTACAATCTTACGATAATTATTAATAAAGATGTTACGCATGATAGTGTACATCCATCCTTTGAAGTTTGTATCCGGGATATATTTGTCCTCGTTATCCAAGGCCTTTAGTGATGTTTCCTGCAACAAATCATTTGCTTCCTCACGGTTAGCTGTTAACTTATAAGCAAAACGAAGCAACTCTTCCTGAACTCCTATTAAATCTTTCTTAAAACTTAAACTTTTCATACTTAATGGTTTTTACGGTTAATATTTCGTTTCTTTATCGATGTTGCAAGTTTAAAGGTATTTTTAGACTTCAGTAGGGGGGAATTCGTCTTTCTTTGGGGTAAAAACTATCAAAAAACAGTTTTTAGGTGCTTTTTGATAGTTATTGGGTGCTACTGATGATTTTTATTCTCTGTTCTATTGCAAGAATGATCACTTTCACCTATCTTTGAAAGTATTAATAACTCTAACAAATACACAAAATTATGACTCTATTAATCATTTTAGGAATTATCGTCATACTCGGAATCATGGTAGCTTCGATGTACAATTCATTGGTAAAATTAAGAAATAACCGTGAAAATGCATTTGCAGATATAGATGTACAGTTAAAACAACGTCATGACCTGATATCACAATTGGTAGATACCGTAAAAGGCTATGCCACTCATGAAAAAGAAACGTTAGACCGGGTTATACAGGCTCGTAACGGAGCTATCAACGCACGTACTATTGATGATAAAATTAATGCGGAAAATCAATTGACATCTGCTCTTTCGGGATTGAAGATTACACTGGAAGCTTATCCTGATTTAAAAGCAAATCAGAACTTCCTTCAGTTACAGGAAGAAATATCAGATGTTGAAAACAAGCTGGCTTCAGTCCGCCGCTATTTCAACTCAGCTACAAAGGAACTGAACAATGCTGTCCAAACATTTCCTTCCAACCTGATTGCCGGTATGTTTGGCTTCCACAAAGAAATTATGTTCGACCTGGGAACAGAACAGCGTGCCAATCTGGAACAAGCCCCTAAAATTAATTTCTAAACTCCTCACGGATAATTGATAAATCATGCAATACGTCGGAATTCAAACACAACAGAACCGGAATAATATCCGTTCCGCATTTCTGCTGTTTCTGTTTCCTTGTTTAGTAGGGGTACTCTCCTATCTATTCTGTTATTTGCTGGTAATGCTTACGCAAGAGCAGTATGTGGACTATAGTCGTATGGATATGGTGAATGACATATTCCTCCAATCTATACCTTATATAATAGGAGGTGTCACGATTTGGTTCCTTATTGCCTATTTTGCCAACACAAGCATTATCAAAGCTGCTACCGGAGCAAAGACACTGGAACGCAAGGAGAACAAGCGCATCTATAACCTGGTAGAGAACCTCTGTATGTCACAAGGTATGAAAATGCCGAAGATCAACATCATCAATGACTCTTCTCTGAACGCCTATGCCAGTGGAATTAATGAGCGTACTTACACTGTTACACTTTCCCGTGGGATTATTGAGAAATTAGACGATCAGGAGCTGGAAGGAGTCATAGCACATGAATTAAGCCATATTCGTAACCGGGATGTGCGTTTACTGATTGTTTCCATCGTATTCGTTGGTATCTTTTCTATGTTGGCGCAGATTGCCATACGTTCTATTTATTATAGTTCGCGTGCGCGTAGTAGCAATAGCAAAGGAAACGGTGTTATTGTGTTGATTCTGATTGCTCTCATTGTAGCTGCCATTGGCTATTTTTTTGCAAGTCTTATGCGTTTTGCCATCTCACGCAAACGTGAATACATGGCAGATGCAGGTGCTGCCGAAATGACAAAGAACCCGCTTGCCCTTGCCAGTGCACTGCGTAAGATTTCAGCCGATCCTGATATTGAAGCCGTAAAACGGGAAGATGTAGCCCAACTTTTCATAGAACATCCGGGCAAACAGGCAAAGAGCAGTTTCAGCGGACTCAGTGGGCTGTTTGCAACCCACCCTCCTATTAAAAAGAGAATTGAGGTATTGGAACAATTCTAAAAACGTCCATAACCTCATCTTTAAAGCATATAAAAACTTTTGCCATATAAATACGAATTTATTAAAACGCAAATGAACGCAGATTTTCACTAATTAGATTGCTGCGTTATGATTGAAAACAATATTCCATCAGAAAATCTGCGTTCATCCGCGTTTATCTGCGTTTCAATAATAATCAATTGTGATGTATTACTTATTTGTAATCACAATGTTATTTTTCCGAGGTTTTCGTAGTTCTTTTGTGATTTTTTCATAGCTTTGCCTACATATACATAAAAACACTTTATTTAATTATTTTATGAAACTAATCAAATCTCTCATCCTTTTGGCTGCGATAGCAGTTTCTGTCCCGTCATTTGGGCAAGGACTGAAAGCATTTAAGCTGAAAAACGGCCTTTCCGTATATATATGGGAAGACAACACGAAGTCTGACGTATTCGGATTGGTAGGAGTACGCACAGGGGCAGTTAACGATCCTGCCGAATATACCGGACTGGCTCATTATCTGGAACATGTAATGTTTAAAGGAACCGACAAAATTGGTACACTCGACTGGGCTGCAGAAGAACCTATTTACCAACAAATCATCGCCAAGTATGATGAAATGGCCGATGAATCCGATCCGGTAAAAAAAGAAGCCATTGGTAAAGAAATTAATGAGTTGACTATTCAGGCCGGAAAGGTAAGCGTATCTAACGAATTTTCTAACCTGATGGAAAGTATGGGAGGTAAAAATCTAAACGCTGCTACAGGTATGGATTTAACTTATTACCATAATTCTTTCCCCGCTTTTCAGATTAACAAATGGCTGGAAATCTCTTCTCAGCGTTTTCTGAATCCGGTATTCCGTACCTTCCAATCTGAGTTGGAAACGGTATATGAAGAATACAACCGCGGGCAGGATAATCCTTGGCGCGTGCAATACGATTTTATTCAGAGTAAAGCGTACGAAGGACACCCTTACTCACGTTCGGTACTTGGTTTGCCCGAACATCTGAAAAACCCTCGGTTAAGCCAGTTAATCAAGTTTTACAATGACTGGTACACAGCAGAAAACATGGTATTGGTTCTGGTAGGTAACGTAAATGCCAACCAGATCAGTGGAAGAATAGCATCTACTTTCGGCCGTCTTCCTCAAAAAGCAACCCCCGAACGTAAAACCTATCCTGATCTGAATATCAAAGGGCGTACACAATATACGGCTAAAATTGGTCAATATCCATCAGTATGTATGATTTACAAAGGTGTGCCAGCCGGACATCCGGATGAAAAACCCCTGGAAATAGCACTTGCATTATTACACAACAGTAGTGCTACCGGAGCACTCGATAAACTATCAATTGATGGTGAAATAACAAATGGTTCCGCATCTCTGGAAGCCAATCGTCAGCAAGGTCGTTGCAAAATAGCAGTAACTCCATTGTATGATGAAAACCAAAGACGTTTTGAATCAAACAAGAGTGCCGAGAAGAAAGCATTGAAAGCGATTCAGCAGATTGCTAATGGTGAAGTGGAAGATTGGATCATTAATGCCATCAAAACCAATATGTGCCGCGAATTTGATCAGGTTATGGAAGCAAGTGAAAACAAAGCACTTATTCTTTTACAAGCTTTTATCAATGAAGAAGATCTGGGACAGGTACTCAACTACAAAGATGAAATCATGGCCATCAACATCGATGATATTAAGCGCGTAGCCAAACAATACCTAAGCAATGATTATCTGGCTCTTTATATAGAAAAAGGCAAATTAAGTAAAGATGCCAAAATAAAGAAACCAGGATACAAACCTATCGAACCTCCTGTAGGCAAACAGTCACTCTATGCACAACAATTCAAGAACTTACCTATCGGTCAGGTAGAAGAAAAATTTATGAATTTCGGTGAAGTACAGACTAAACGGATCAATGACCGTTCTAAACTGTTCTACACTCCCAATTCGGAAAACGAAGTATTCAGCCTGACACTGAAATATGGTGCGGGAGAACGCACATTCCCTAAAATTGGTATTGCAGCCAGCTTAATGAATAATGCAGGTATCATGGGAATTTACGAACCGCAAGAATTGAAAAAGGAACTTAGCAAGCTGAATGTCAGTTGTAATGTATTTGCCGGTGATGACTATCTGTACATCTCAATGCGCGGATACGAGAACAATCTTCCGGAAGCCTGCCAACTACTTGCTCGCCAGATCTTAATGCCTAAACTGGACGAAAAACAGTTAAGCCGCATCAAAGGTAGTACACTAGGATCACGTCAACAGCGTAAAGACAATGTACAGACCCTGGGTGCTGCTTTGAATCAGTACATCCGTTATGGAGATAAATCTCCTTTCATAGACGAACTGACTGACAAACAAATCCTGGAATTACAGATATCAGAACTGACAGGCGATATCAACCGTGCCTCCAATTATGAAGCGGAAATCTACTATACAGGTACGTTGCCTTTCGACAATGTATATGAAATCCTGAGCAAAAACCTTCCGTTGGTGGCTAATGAAAAACCAACTGATTCACCACAAGTGAAACCAATTGCTCCCGTTACAGAAAACACGGTTTATTTCCTGCCGAATTCAGACGCAGAACAAGCTCAGATCTATTTCTTCATGCCGACAGCAAACTATGACAAAAAGGATGATGTATTGCGCGATGCATTCTACCAATACTTCTCCGGAGATTTCAACGGGCTGGTATTAAGTGAGCTTCGTGAAAAGCGTTCTATGGTTTATACCGCTTATGGAGTAGTTACAACGCCTATCCTTCCGGGATATCCAACTACTTTTATCGGGCAAATCGGAACACAAAACGACAAAGCCAATGAAGCATTAGCTCTTTACATGGATTTGTTGCGTAATATGCCGGAAAATCCGGATCGTATGGACAATATCAAGAGTTATCTGCGCCAGGAAGCACTTACTACACATCCGGACTTCCGCGATAAAGCTCAATACTTTGAACAGTATAAGAGAGTGGGATATACACAGGATCCCGCTATTGAAAACATACCGAAAATTGATGCTTTGACTTTTGATGATATAATGAAGTATTATAAAGAAAACATCAAAGACAAACCAATTGCTATCGGTATCATGGGTAACCCGAAGGATATCAATGTAGAAGAACTGAAGAAATTCGGTAAAGTGGTAAGATTAACAGAGAAGAAACTGTTCAATACCAAAGATGCACTGTTCTAAGAACTGAAAAGTAACTGATAATATGCAATCCCTGTTTGTAATACATTTATTACAGGCAGGGATTTTCATTTCCGGACATTAAACATTATAACTACCTCCTCCTTTTTCTGTTTAATTTCATTAAATAAAGTACAGTTAATCTGTATTTTAGTATATTTGAATGTTAGTAATTAAAAAGAGTAGCGATATGAAAACGAATAAACGTACTATTACCTTAATGCTCCTGTTGATTATCGGTTTATCCGGAGTTTCTGCTCAAAGTAAGAAAGAGCAAAAAGAACAGAGAGAACAAGCTGTGAAAGAACAGATTGTATCGGAGAAGTATAAAATTAGTGTGAGTACCGCCTATCCTCGCCGTGGTAAGACCGTCTACTTATCTTCACCTTATTCCCTGGAGATAAGAAATGATTCTGTTATTTCGTATCTGCCTTTCTATGGACGCGCATACTCCATCCCTTATGGTGGAGGCGACGGATTGATATTTAAAGCACCCCTTGATAAATACGAAATGAAAATGAATAAGAAGGGAGCTGCAAAGATCGAATTTATTGCCCGTAGCCCGGAAGACAGGTTTAAGTTCAGCTTAACCATCTATCCCAATGGTTCAACCAGCATCAACGTCAACATGCAAAACCGTGAATCGATAAGTTTCTCGGGAGAAATGGAAGAGAAAGAGTTATAGAGTTGAGGGTTATAAGGTTATGAGATTGTAAAGTAATGGAGGGTAACCTTATAACCCACTTTATATATCATTCTTCCTCCTCCCCCTTCAAAATCGGCAAGCAAATTTGATACTTTACTGCCAGAATGCGCGTTACAAAGACACTGCATCCACTTATAATTTGCGTTACGACAGAGTCCAGTCCTAAAAGGTGGCACATCCAATATACAACACCACCTACCACACATGCCATGGCATAAATCTCTTTACGAAATATCAAAGGGATCTCATTAATAAACACATCACGGATCACACCGCCTGCCGCACCGGTAATGCTACCCATCATGATTGCAACCCAGAATGGGTATCCCAAAGCTATACTCTTTCCCACACCTACTACGGTAAACAGAGCCAGACCGACACTATCAAACACAAAAAATGTATTATGCAAATGAATCAGATGTTTACCAAAGAAAATAACCCATAACAGAGCCATTGCCGTACAGATCAGATAGACGGGATTCGTCATCCACCCGGGAGTAACCCCAAGCAATACATCACGAATAGTACCACCGCCAATGGCAGTAGCCAGGCCCACCACATAAGCCCCGAACCAATCAAAGCGCTTGGCAGAAGCCAGACGAATACCACTGATTGCAAAAGCAAACGTACCTATAAAATCCAGAATTTGAACGAATGTTGGCATATACTACTTTTTTTGTCTGCAAAGGAACAAATAATTCCGCAAGAAAGCGTACTTTTGTTTTCAGAAAAATAGATAGAAGAGCGATATGAAAATAACTATTGTTGCCGGGGCCCGCCCTAACTTTATGAAAATAGCGCCTATCACACGTGCCATTGATGCTGCACGGGCGCAAGGTAGAAGAATCTCTTACCGGTTGGTATACACCGGAAGACGCGATGATACCAGTTTGGACGCTTCTTTATTTGCCGACCTCCATATGAGGCAACCGGATGTTTTTCTGGGAGTTAGTGATAGCAATGCCACTCAATTAGCTTCGGGCATTATGGTTGCTTTCGACAAGGAACTGACAGAGAATCCCGCACATATCGTTCTTGTGGTCGATGATCTTACAGCTACAATGAGCTGTGCCATCGTTGCCAAGAAACAGGGAACTAAAGTAGCGCATCTTGTAGCCGGTACCCGCTCATTTGACATGAACATGCCCAAAGAAGTAAACCGGATGATCACTGACGGGCTATCCGATTATCTGTTTACGGCAGGCATGGTAGCAAACCGCAATCTAAACCAGACCGGAACGGAGGAAGCCAATGTATATTATGTAGGAAATATTCTTATTGATAACATCCGCTATAATCGTAATCACTTTATTCGTCCGCTTTGGCTTTCCGTACTCGGTGTAGAAGAAGGAGATTATCTTCTGCTCACCCTCAACAGACGGGTATTGCTGAACAAAAAGGAGAACCTGCGCCGACTGATGGAAACAATTATAGAGAAAGCGGCCGGCACGCCAATTGTTGCCCCAGTGCATACCTATGTACGTGATGCAATCAAAGAGCTGAGTATCTCTGCTCCCAACCTTCATATCATGCCTCCGCAAAGTTATCTTTCTTTCGGGTATCTGATGAATAAGGCAAAAGGTATTATCACAGACTCTGGCAATCTGGCTGAGGAATCCACATTCCTGGGAGTTCCCTGTATCACACTGAACAACTACTCGGAACATCCGGAAACATGGCGTATCGGAACCAATGAGCTGGTAGGTGAAGATCCCGCCGCACTGGGCAAAGCAATGGATACACTGATGAAGGGAGAATGGAAACACGGCGGACTGCCCGAACGCTGGGACGGACGGACAGCCGACAGGATTGTGCAAATATTATTGTCCTGATTTCTTTTCAGAAAGAAAGGTACAGAGATACCCCAACTTATAAAAAGCAAAAAGATTCAATGAAGGATGCTGGCTGGTAAGATTGCTTACCAGCCTTTTTTCATTATGCTTGAATAAGAAAACGACGACAGGCACCATTTGCAGACGTTTTACAATAGTATACCATCGTAACAACTTTACATGCGAATGCATCTGGTCAATGTGTCCGTCAAGATTACGGACCGCCCTGCGTATTTTCATAAGAAACTGTTCACTGTTTTCTTCCACCAGATGATATACCGCATTGTCTATATGCAATATTTCTACTCCCGCTTGCTCCAATTGCATTCCGAACAATGTATCTTCGTATCCCAAATGGAATGATTCATCAAAACAGACCTTCAGAAAAGCATCTCTACATATCATGAAATTCATGCTGATAAAGCGGTTATAAGGCTCCCGATTTCTTTGTTCAGCACTCTGCTCTTCAACAGCCATTCCATATTTATAACGTAATATGGCATTGGCGGGAATATTTTTACGCGGATAAACGAATCCACCACAAACCACCAGACCGGGACGAGCCACCTTAAGATACTCAGCAATGAAAAAGTCGGATACTGGCATGACGTCCGAGTCTAGAAACAACAGATAAGGATATTGTGCCTCCGAAGCCAGATAATTACGAATACGGGCAGGGCCCTGATTTTCTTCCTTTTGCAGATAGCGGCAACCTTGCCATTCTGCTATTTTCCGGTTCTGTTGACGAATGTCTTCACAGGAGGCATCATCAGCCAGCAAAATCTCAAAAGGGATTTGCAAAGCAACTGCCTGACTATGTACTTTCTCTATTAACGGCAGACAGACAGCATTGTACGTAGGTATCAATATAGAAATCATTATCAATCACAATTATAGGAGACAAAAGTAATACAAAAAAGGTTATTAAGAACTACGTTTTCAAGAGTAATTTGTTAACTTTGCCACCTCATGTTGAAGTATATGAAGCTACTATATAAAAAACTTATCCTTTTATTTCTGCTCGTATTTGCTGCGTCACAGTCTTTTGCGCAGCTAAAGGGGGTTATTACAGACTCAATCACACACGAGCCACTGATGTATATTTCTGTTTACTATGAAGGGAAAGGCGTTGGCGGAGTGTCCAATGCCAATGGTGAATATCAGATAGAGACCCGTAAAAACTGGAACGAAGTAACCTTCTCATCCATTGGTTACCGTACTAAAGTTATCAAACTGACTCCTGGACAGAAAGTATTGGATGTACAAATGGTACCGGACGATGTAATGTTGTCCGAGGTCGTTGTAAAACCAAAGAAAGAGAAGTACTCAAAGAAAAATAATCCGGCTGTAGACTTCATGCGAAAAGTAATAGAGCATAAGAAGGCTCAAAAGCTGGAGGTAAACGACTACTATCAATATGATCAGTACGAGAAGATGAAGATGTCTCTCAACGATATCACTCCCGAAAAGCTGGAGAAAGGCATCTACAAGAAATACTCTTTCCTAAAAGATCAGATTGAAGTATCGGAAACTACTAACAGCCTGATTCTTCCCATATCTATTCAGGAGACATCCTCACAAACTGTATTCCGTAAAAGTCCGGAAAGTAAGAAGACAATTATCAAAGGAATGAATTCCAATGGTATCAATGAATTCTTCTCAACAGGAGATATGCTTGGAACCGTACTACAGGATGTATTTACCAATGTTAATATCTATGATGACGATATCCGCCTGCTGCAAAGGCGTTTCACTAGTCCTATTGCCAAAGAGGGACTGAATTTCTATAAATACTATCTGATGGATACGCTGACGGTAGAACGGGATACCTGTGTACACCTCACGTTTGTGCCCCAAAACTCGCAGGACTTCGGTTTTACGGGGCATTTGTATGTGTTGAAGGATTCAACATATGCCGTCAAAAAGTGTGTTATGAACCTACCCAAGAAAACAGGCGTTAACTTTGTCAATCAACTGGACATTGTGCAACAATACGAACAGTTACCCAACGGAAACTGGGTCTTAATGGATGACGATATGCTGGTAGACCTCTCTTTGGTAAAGTCAATGGGGGGGCTACAGGTACAGCGAACAACGAAATACAGCAATTATAAGTTCGATCCTATTGAACAAAGGCTTTTCCGCCTGAAAGGTTCGGTAATCAAAGAGGCCGATATGCTGTCAAAGAGCGACGAATACTGGGCGGAAGTTCGCCAGGTGCCGCTCACCAAAACAGAAAGCAGCATGGATGTGTTCATGAACCGGATAGAACAGATTCCGGGATTCAAGTACATCATTTTCGGAGCCAAAGCATTGATTGAAAACTTCGTGGAAACTACCGGGCCCAAGAAGCCCAGTAAAGTCGATATCGGGCCTATTAATACGATGATATCCAATAACTATGTAGACGGCTTACGCTTACGACTGAGCGCCATGACCACTGCCAATCTCAATCCGCACTGGTTCCTGAGCGGTTATGGAGCTTATGGTTTCAAAGATCATCGCTGGAAGTATAGTGGGACACTGACCTATTCGTTCAATAAACGCGATTATGTAGTCTGGGAGTTCCCAAAACATTTCATCTCTGCCACTTACAGTTACGACGTTATGTCTCCAATGGATAAATTCTTGTTTACGGATAAAGACAACGTGTTCGTGTCGTTCAAGACTACAACCGTAGACCAAATGTCGTATATGCGTGATGTTGCTATTAACTATGAACTGGAAACCCCGACAGGTTTTGGTGTAAAAAGCATGCTCCGTCATCGTAATGATGAACCGACAGGTAATCTGAAATACTGGGCGAACAACAGTAGCGCAGACAAGATGCCATTACCCAATGAAAAACCAATTCACGACATTACCACTGCCGAAGCAAGTGTAACCTTACGATATGCGCCGGGAGAAGCTTTTGTAAATTCCAAGCAACGCCGTATCCCGGTGTCACTGGATGCTCCTATCTTTACCCTGACCCATACGGCCGGTTTCAAAGGAGTATTGGGTGGCGAATATAACTTTAACCGTACCGAAGCAAGTATCTGGAAACGTGTATGGCTCCCTTCGTCCTGGGGTAAAGTAGATATCAGCCTCAAAGGGGGAGTCGAATGGAATACGGTTCCCTTCCCATTGTTGATATTGCCGGAAGCCAATCTTTCGTACATTACACAGCGCGAAACATTCTGTCTTATCAACAACATGGAATTCCTGAATGACCGCTTCGCCTCCCTTTCATTGTCGTATGACATGAACGGAAAGCTATTCAACCGCATCCCCTTATTGAAGAAGCTAAAGTGGAGAGAAATGATCCGCTTCCGCACCTTATGGGGTACACTGACAGATAAGAACAATCCCTTCAAAAGTAATAACCCCGACCTCTTCCTTTTCCCGATGCGCGACGGACAGTACACAAGTCATGTGATGGACCCTAAAATACCATATATGGAAGCAAGTATAGGTGTTTACAACATTTTTAAGCTGTTACATGTTGAATATGTACACCGCCTGACATATCGTGATAATCCGGGTATCAACAAATGGGGAATACGGTTCATGGTATTAATGGTATTTTAAATAGTGATTAACGGAGTAGTGATAAGTGATTAGCTCCATGCGGATATAGCGTAGCCCACTTATCACTAATCATTTATCACTTATCACTAAATCACTTATCACTAACAATATGCAACCATTAGCAGAACGACTTCGGCCAAAGACACTGGATGACTATATAGGTCAAAAACATTTAGTAGGACCTGGTGCTATCCTGCGCAAGATGATTGATGCAGGACGAATCTCCTCTTTTATCCTCTGGGGACCTCCCGGGGTGGGGAAAACAACGTTAGCGCAGATCATCGCCAACAAGCTGGAAACTCCGTTTTATACATTGAGTGCAGTTACTTCGGGGGTAAAGGATGTACGCGAAGTGATAGACCGTGCCAAGAGTAACCGTTTCTTTTCGCAGGGAAGCCCGATACTTTTCATTGATGAAATACACCGTTTCAGCAAGTCTCAGCAAGATTCACTGTTAGGGGCTGTAGAGCACGGAACGGTTACACTCATCGGTGCTACCACGGAGAATCCCTCTTTTGAAGTGATTCGCCCCCTCCTCTCCCGCTGCCAGCTTTATGTACTGAAGTCTCTCGAAAAAGAAGACTTACTGGAGTTGTTGCAACGTGCCATTACCACAGATACGATACTGAAAGAGCGCCGTATCGAACTAAAAGAGACCAACGCCATGCTCCGTTTCTCGGGAGGCGATGCCCGTAAGTTACTGAACATACTGGAACTGGTAGTAGAATCCGAAACAGAAGAAACTGTCATCATCACCGACGAGATAGTAACCGAACGCCTGCAACAGAACCCGCTTGCTTATGACAAAGACGGAGAGATGCATTATGATATTATCTCTGCCTTTATCAAGTCTATCCGCGGTAGTGACCCCGATGGCGCTATCTACTGGCTGGCACGCATGGTAGAAGGTGGCGAAGATCCTGCTTTCATAGCCCGCCGCCTTGTTATTTCGGCAGCCGAAGATATCGGACTTGCCAACCCCAATGCTTTACTTATAGCCAATGCCTGCTTTGACGCACTGATGAAATTAGGCTGGCCCGAAGGTAGAATCCCATTAGCAGAAGCCACCATCTATCTGGCTACAAGCCCGAAGAGTAACTCTGCATACAGTGCCATTAATGATGCTCTTGCCATGGTACGCGAAACAGGCAATTTACCCGTTCCGCTCCACCTGCGCAATGCACCAACCAAACTGATGAAACAGTTGGGGTACGGACAAGAATACAAATATGCCCATAGCTACGAAGGTAACTTCGTGAAGCAGCAATTCTTGCCGGACGAGTTGAAAGATCGCCGTATCTGGCAACCGCAACACAATGCTGCCGAACAAAAGCATGCCGAACGAATGCAGCAGTTGTGGGGTGACAGATATAAAGAAGGAAAATAATCATTAAAACAAAAGAATATGAAAATTGTAGTATTAGACGGTTATGCCGCCAATCCCGGCGATTTATGCTGGGAAGGCCTGAAGGCACTGGGCGAATGCACGATTTACGATCGCACTGCTCCCGAAAAAGTATTGGAACGTGCTACCGGTGCAGAAGCCATTCTGACCAATAAAGTAGTGATTACCGCAGAACATATAGCAGCCCTGCCCCAATTGAAGTACATCGGAGTACTGGCTACCGGATATAATATCATAGACATTGATGCTGCCCGTGCACGCGGAATCATAGTTACCAACATCCCCGCATACAGTACACCTTCTGTGGGACAAATGGTATTTGCACATATCCTGAACATCACTCAACAGGTGCAACACCACTCCGAAGAGGTTCATAAAGGACGCTGGACCAACAGCCCTGACTTCTGCTTCTGGGATACTCCGCTCATTGAATTGCTTGGAAAGAAAATCGGCCTTATCGGTCTGGGACAAACCGGATACAATACAGCCCGTATTGCCATCGGTTTCGGTATGAAGGTATGGGCATACACTTCTAAATCGCGTCTGCAACTACCACCGGAAATCAAAAAGATGGAACTTGACCAGATTTTCCGCGAGTGCGATATAGTGAGTCTGCACTGCCCGCTAACTGAGCAGACACGTGAATTGGTAAATGCACGTAGACTGGCACTGATGAAACCCACAGCCATACTTATTAATACCGGACGCGGCCCGTTGGTAAACGAACAAGACCTTGCCGATGCCCTCAATGAGAAAAAGATTTATGCAGCCGGCGTAGATGTACTTTCTACTGAACCGCCTCGTGCAGATAATCCGTTATTGACGGCACGCAACTGCTATATTACCCCACACATTGCCTGGGCTACCACCGCTGCCCGCGAACGGTTAATGGGAATTATGCTGGAAAACCTGAAAGCTTATATGGCAGGTAAACCAGTAAATAACGTAGCAAAATAATAGAGAACTGTTCTTTTTACTGACACACTCTTTTTAAAAAAGAGACGAAGTAGAGAGAAAACAGAGAACATTGCATCATAAAAAATAGAAAAAGGGGCGTTATACACCTGGAAAAGGTGGATATAATACCGGAATAATCACCGTTTCATGCCATGAAAAGTTCAGTTTTCTTGTGTGCAAAAAGTTTCTCGGCTCCGGGGAGGCACTTCCTCGGCTCCAAGGAGGGAACGGCTCGGCTCCGGGGAGCAATAGGTTCGGCTCCGGGGAACAAAAAAAAAGGGTTATCCGATTCTACTTCTCTCTCACTGAGAAAATATCTCCTGATAGCAAAATAAAGCCGAAAAACAAGAAGAAAGAACCTTTGGAAAATAAAACAGGATGAATGACGTTCCATTAGTCATTCATCCTGTTGTTTTATTATCAAACTGCAAAAAGCTTAACGCTCTACAGTCCATTCTTTTCTATCCAGCATACAATGGGTAGGAAATAGAGTACTCCTTAGCTTATAGAAATACAATTTGACAGTTGTTTAATTGACAGTTGACAATTGACAGTGGACAGTGGACAATTGACAGTGGACAGTGGGCTGCGTTATGACAGTACACTCCTCCTACCCTGAAGGACATCCTTCTCAGAAAGGAATGGATTGTGCGGCCACGCTGCATAGTAACTGTCAATTGTCAATTGTCCACTGTCAATTGAATAACTGTCCACTCAATAAGCGTGCCCCCCTTCATCCATCTCCTCTGCATCTATTTTCTTCTTATCAATGCTACGCCATGCATAGAAAATATAAGCAATAACGAAAGGCACGAGAATAGATACATATGCCATTGTCTTCAGGGTAAACTGGCTGGAGCAACTGTTACTCAACGTTAGTGAACTTTGGATATCAGTGAATGACGGATAGTAAGCAGTATTATTATATCCGGCTATAAGTAACAGAGCAAGCACTGTCAGTATCGTACCACCACCGGCAAACCAGATTCCTTTATCAAATGTCTTTTTCAGAAGGGTACGCAGAATACCGAATAATACCAGTACCACACCGATCAGGAAAGTAACCAGTACCGCAGGCATCGCCAGGAAGTTATTCAGATACTTATACGGTTCCATATAAATCTCTTTAGTATCCGGATTTACAGCATATCCATCAGCCAATAGTGTACGAATAACGAAAGCCAGGAAAAAAACAAGGAAAAGCCCTGCATTGGCGTAAAGCGCCCGACGACATTTAGTAATCAATGCATCATCTGCAATATTATTAATAAAATAAAGCAATCCTAAAACACGCGCCAGAAAGAATACTGCCAACCCCAGAACAACATTCCATGGATTAAGTAAGGCATCCAGTCCGTGCCAGCCGTTGCCCCACTGACTGATAACGGGCATCATTATATTGCCCATATTCGCTTTATTGATATAAAAATCAGAACCGGTAAAGAAAGTAGCCACAGCGCCACCAAGCAGCAATGGCCCTACTACCCCATTGATCACTAAAAACGTCTGATATGTCTTTTTACCCAACAGGTTACCTGCTTTACTCTGAAACTCATAACTGACAGCTTGCAGCACAAAGCTGAATAAAATAATCATCCACAGCCAGTATGCACCACCAAAGCTTGTGCTATAAAACAAAGGAAAAGAGGCAAAGAAAGCTCCGCCAAACGTTACCAGGGTAGTAAAAGTGAACTCCCACTTGCGCCCGGTAGAATTAACCATCATTTTACGGTGTTCTTCTGTCTTTCCCAGACAGAAAAGCAACGAATTTCCACCCTGCACAAACAGCAGGAATACGAGTATAGCCCCTAATAAAGAGACTATCAGCCACCAATAATGTTGTAGGAATATATATGTACTCATAATTTAAAGGAGTTAGAAGTTAGAAGTTAGTAATTAGTAGCCAGAATCCTTTTCAGAAACCTGAGGTCCTTTCTTTATCTCACGCAACATGATACCGATCTCTGCAATCAGCATGACGGTGAACAACACTACAAAGATAAAGAACGTGGCTTGAACAGAACCAACATCCAGTTTGGAAATAGCCACTGAGGTAGGCATCATATCGCGTATCGCCCAAGGCTGACGACCACATTCTGCTACTACCCACCCCGCTTGTCCGGCAATATAGCCCAACGGAATAGTCCACAAAGCGATGTATTGTATCCAGCGCATCTTCGACAAGTCTTTCTTATAAACAAAGAAGAGAACCAGCATAAAGAACAGGATAAAATACCCGCCAAGCATTACCATCACGCGGAACGCATAAAAGTTTAACGGAACATTGGGTACTAACTCGTTCACATCCTTGATATATCCATAGCCAAAATACGGAACATTCTCTTTTAATACCGAATAGGCAATCTGTGCATCGGCTTCATTGCCTGCCGCCTTTGCCGCTTTATAGGCATCCAGTGCAGCAATCGCCGTTCGTCCACGTTCTATCTTTTCGGCAGCAGAAAGGGCTATCGTACCATCCTTCTGCATATATCCTCCTTCAATAATATTATTGATACCGGGGACAAAAGCATTCATCTCGCGTTCTGCCAGCAAAGAAAGCAGTTTGGGTACTTCAATACGGAAGAGAAAAGGTTTCACCCCATCATCATAGGTCTTCTTCTCAGGGTTCAGCATACCAATAGCCACCAGTCCGGCACCCTCCTGCCCTTCATAATAACCTTCTACAGCAGCCAGTTTCATGGGTTGCGTTTGTGCAATCTGATAGCCGGAACCATCGCCCGTCCACAAAGCAAGCAAAGAAGCCGTCAAACCAAAGATTGCTCCGATCTTAATACTCGACATGGCAAACTTCGTATTCCGCTTCTTTAAAAGATACCAGCAACTGACACCTACCACAAAGATAGCACCTAATACCCATCCACTCAGCACCGTATGAAAGAATTTATTGACTGCCACAGGCGAAAGAGCCACTGCCCAAAAGTCCACCATCTCATTACGAACACTATCCGGATTGAACTCCATCCCTACCGGATGTTGCATCCAAGCATTGGCAACTAAAATCCACCAGGCAGAGATTGTCGCTCCCAATCCGGTGAGCCAGGTAGAAGCAAGATGGAATCGTTTGCTTACTTTATCCCATCCAAAGAACATTACAGCAATAAACGTGGCTTCCATAAAAAAGGCCAGAATACCTTCAATGGCAAGCGGTGCTCCAAAGATATCTCCTACAAACCAGGAATAATTACTCCAGTTGGTTCCAAACTCAAATTCGAGAATTAACCCGGTAGCAACACCGACGGCAAAGTTAATACCGAATAGTTTCATCCAGAACTTAGCTGTGTGCTTCCAGAATTCAAACCCTGTCTTGTAATACAGTGTTTCCATGATAGCCATTACAACCGCAAGCCCAAGGGTGAGCGGAACAAAGATCCAATGGTACATGGCTGTCATCGCAAATTGGGCTCTCGACCAATCAATCAATGAGGTGTCAATACTTTCAATCATATTATTTTGTAGTTAGTTGTTATTAGCTCAAAGTAGTAAAAATGGAGAGAAAGAGAGTAGAATCACTCTTCCGGCGGAATAGCCCGCCGAATCAGTTCTTCACCCACGTATTCGCTTTTTTCTTCATCCGAAGACAGATGTCCCAAGAAATTTGGAAAGAAAAATATTCTAAGAATAAAAAACATGATAAACAACTTCACGAGAATGATAAGCCACAAAGTACGACCTAAGGTCATGCTACTAAAGCCCTCAAGATAGAAGTTCCAGATATTCAGGAGTGTATTCTTCATAAACAAAACACGTAGTTAATGATAGCAAACGCTAAAGTACGTTATATATGAAGAATAACAAACAAAAGGAAGAAAAAGTTTAAAAATAGTGATAAGTGAGTAGTGATGAGTGATTAGTGGCTGCGCTATAATGCCGCATGGCACTAATCACTCATCACTACTCACTTATCACTCATTTTTAATACTCTTCACCGGATTCTCATTCGCCACATTCCATGCACGAAAGACAACGGTGCATATAATCAGTGCCAATACAAAGAGTGCTACCCCGATATATGTACAAATACCCAATTGTACGGAGTCACTGAACTGCTCCAGCCATTTGTTACTGATAAGATGAGCAAGCAGTGTACCGATGATTACAGCCGGCAATGCAGTCCACAGGATATTTTCTGAAAGTAATCGTAAAATCCCCGAAGCTTCTGCCCCATTCACTTTACGAATGGCAATCTCTTTACTGCGGTAACGAACTTCGTCATTGGTATAGCCAATCAATCCCATTAATGCTATCAGGAAAATAGAGATGGAAGCCAAGATAACTGCATTCCGAAAACGACGGACATCTGTATATTGTTCCTCCAACATCTGGGGTAATGACAAGAACACAACATCATCGGTAGGAAAGGCTTCTGCCATCTGTCGGTTGAGATCTGCAAGATTTTGCTCGAAAGGCTCTTTCAGACGAAGGTAATTAAAACCGGGATTCTGGCTGTTCATTAATAATATAGGTTCTTGGGGATGATAAGCACTTCTTATGGCATAATCTCCTACAACACCCACTACAAGAAAGTCTCTCCGTCCGTAATGAATCCTCTTCCCTATAGGACTATCCGTCCAGCGTGCCTGCCGTACGAATTCTTTATTCACCAGTATTTCACCTTCAACCGCAATATTCTTTCCTTCCAGAATAGGAATGCCCATCATAGGTACAAAATCCACGCCGATCCAATCTACACGGGCATCTACCCTTCTACTCTCACCTACATCAAAAGTATCGCCACTATAACCGTAACAAATCATTTGTGCAGCTGCTGCATAGTCTTCTACCATCGGGAGGTTCTTAAAGAAACTCTTTGCATTCCCCTCTTCATTTCCAAACTGATGCCAACACATGACTACCCGGTCAGGGTTATATCCCAAATCTTTATTCATTACCGTTTGATACTGTCCAAGTACTATAATAAGGAAACCAAAGATAAACGTCATTCCCATAAACTGGATGAAAAGCAACGGGCGTTTCCAGGCGGTTCTCCGTTCGGTATAACGATGGAATACCTGTGTCACAGGAATAGAAGAAAACAATCCTGCGGGCATAATACCAGCCAGTAAAAGTACAGCAAGCACCACCAGAACCGGTACCCATAACGTACGCCATGCAAAGAGTGATACCAAACGGGCAGCTGTAGTTTCTTCAACAAAATCCCGGAACTGGAACATGAGCAATACTGTTAACAGGATAGCAAGCAAAACAATCAGAACAGTCTCTGTGAAAAACATCCGGAATACGGCACCTCCGGTAGCCCCGCTACACTTATGTACTCCTACAGCTTTGGCACGCCTCGCCAAAGAGGCAACTGATATTAATACATAGTTGAATGCAGCTATCAGCAAAATCACAATGGCAAGAACAGACATAACAAGCACCATTGTCCTCACCGTAGGATTGGTAGAGTGGAGATCGGACAAAGGACGGAAAGAACATTCCCAACGATTATTTTCCCTCTTGTTAAAGTTCGGCATATACTTCTTCAACATATCAGGCAGACGGGCTTCTACCGTTTTCATACCGGCCTCATCACGAAAACGGACAATAGCCATATAACTAATATCATATCCCCAGCCAGCACGGTTGTCTCTCCACAGAGAAGCCATAGGCATTACTACATCAAAAGAGATATCCGTATTCTCCTTCAAGTCTTCAAACACTCCGCGAACCATCATGGGTTGTTTACGATCCTGATACAGATTCTTGCCTATAACGGAAGATAATTCACCATCCATCGCTCCTATCTTCTTTGCCAAAGTATGCGAGATAAAAATAACATCCGGAGACACCAGGTCCTCCGGTTTACCTGCCAATACCTTCAAGCCCAATGTAGCAAACAGGTTTTCATCTCCATATGTCATATATTCCTGCAACCTGGTATCTCCATTATACAATACTACCTCCCCCCAGTCACGCAAGATCGTAGCATTCTCTACTTCTTTTGGGAAATTCTCTTTCAACGCAGCAGAAAGCGGGCCAAAAGTATAAGAGAATGCTTTCCCTTCTACTCCATTCTGGATATTAGTCATATAAGTAAGATACAACTGTTCCGGCTGGCGAAAGAAGTTATGAAAACTCAACTGAAAAGCAACACTGGCAAAAAGCAGAATACCAACGAATAACCCCAGGGTAAGAGAGATTATCTTAATAAGATTGGAACCTCTCCCACGAATAAGGGTCTGTATCGTGTAATAAAGTTGTCGCATGATCACACAAATGAGTGATAAGTGAGTAGTGATTAGTGATGAGTGATAAGTACCATCCGCCATAATAGCGCAGCCACTAATCACTCATCACTACTCACTTATCACTCATTTTTAATACTCTTTACCGGATTCTCATTAGCAATGTGCCATGCCTTGAGTACCACACAGGCAACGATGAGTAGCAACGTTACGAATGCAATGCCCACGAAAAGCAGTGGATTCAAGTCAATCTGCTCGGCAAACTGATCAAGCCAGGCTCGCCCTATAAAGTAAGAAATAACCGTACCAAGTACTACAGCCAACACCGATACATACAGAATATCACCTGCCAGCAACCGCAGTATTTGTGAAGCCTCAGCACCGTTTACTTTCCGGATGGCTATCTCCTTACTGCGACGTTGCGTTTCATCATTCACGTAACCAATCAGTCCCATGATAACAATAAGCAGGATAAAGCCGGAAGTAATCCATACAGAATTGCGGAAACGGTATACATCTTTATATCCATCCCTCACCATACGGTCCACCGGAACAAAATGGAGAGATATATTAGGAAAAGTCTTTCCCATAAACTCGTTCAGGCGTTTCAGGTTCTCATCATAAGGTTCTTTCAGGCGGACATTGAATGCATGGAAATTCTGTTCTTCATTTCCTATCAGAACAATAGGTGACTGGGCAGAATAGAAACTTTCGTTGCGTACATCACGAAAGACTCCTACAATCGTTCCTTGCACATCATTCAGATTTTTTCCTACTCCCCCGTCTGTCCACTTCATTAAGCGCACTAACTCTTCATTTACCAACAAATCTCCCTTTTTCTTCAAAGCGGAACCTTGCAGTATTTCCATCCCCATTACTTCGGGATAGTTGTAGTGACAGATATTAAAATTGAGTGTGGCAATGCGTTTCCCTTCATTACTCATCAATCCCCGCGTCCAGTATTGCCCCAGCACACTATGCGTTGCAGCTGTCACATCCTCTACCATTGGCTGACGGCGTAATTCATCTTTAATGTGTTCTACCGTTTCTCTGGAAACCCAACTTTCGGCTTCTGTCAATCCCGGGATCTTGATTCCCATATCACGATTCATCAGATGACTATATTGCAACAAAGTGACCAATAACAAACCAAGTACAAAAGATACTCCTATAAACTGTATAAACAGTAAGGAACGTTTCCAGCTCTTTTTACCGTCAGTATGCCGGCGAAACACCTGCGTAACGGGAATACGTGAAAACAAACGTCCCGGTATACATCCAGCCAGTACAAAAAGTATCCCAATAGTCAGTAGCGGAACCCAAAGCGTATCCCATACAAAAAGAGAAGAAAGACGAACGGAAAGCAGGTCTTCTATAATCTCGCGTGCATTGACTATCAGCAACATGCTAATCAAAACCGAAATCAAGACAAGAATTCCTGTCTCTGCCAGAAACATACCGAATATGTTGGCTGAACTGGCACCGCTACATTTATGCACTCCTACGCCTTTGGCACGACGGCTCAGTGTAGCAATTGAGATCAGCATGTAGTTCATAATAGCCACAAAGAAAATGGCAAAGCCCAGGAAGCCATAAATAATCAGCCGCTTTTGTACCTCGGAGGAATCCAAATGGCGCTTTACAAGTGGAATAACGCTAAAGTCTATCTTCCAATCATCAAACTGGCTCTCCGTATATTTCTCTATTACCCGTTGGATATTATTATTCACCTCATCCACATCCGAAGCATGACGCAAGCGTAAGAATGCATAAAAGACGTCATTCCCTTTCCAGCCGTATCCGCCCTGATATCCTCCATCCTTATGGACAGAGACTACAAAGTCATGAGTAAGCATTGTATTTTCGGGAACATCCTTATAGATACCACGAATGGTAAAATCATGCTGTTTGTCTGCAGAAAGAGTTCTGCCGATAGGATCTGTGTCTCCAAAAGTCTCACGGGCAAAGTGCTCGGATACGAAAACACTTCCGGGCATAATCAGGTCTTTGGGATTACCTTTCAATACCGGTATACTAAAAGTCTGAAAGAAGCAGGTATCCACAAATATATAATTCACATCAGGCAGCAGTTTGTCTTCATTATATATGTGGTACTCTTTGGTAGGATAAACACAACTGGCACTCTCAATCTCTTTCGGCATATCTTGTGCCAATACAGCAGCTACCGGATCAAAGACGGTGTAATCATAATTGGTTCCATCGTCTCCCATTACCTCACCTGTACTGAGATTGGTCATCTGGCAACGTACCATCGCCAGACGCTCTGCCTCCGGGTAGCACTTCTCATAACTCAGTTCGAAAGCTATTTGCGAAAAGAGCAGAATACCAATGGTAAGTCCCAGAGAAAGGGAGATAATCCTTATGATATTGGAGCCACGTTCGCGCAATAGAGTTCGTATACTATAATAGATTTGTCTCATTGTTCTTCTTATTTTATGCCGTTACACTTGCCACAACACTACCATCGAAGAGGTGTACCGTACGATGTGCAAACGAAGCATCGTGCTGAGAGTGAGTTACCATAATGATAGTGGTTCCTTCTTTATTAAGTTCGGTAAGTAAAGCCATCACTTCGGCACCGTTCTTTGAGTCCAGATTACCGGTAGGCTCATCGGCAAGAATCAGTTTGGGGTTAGTGACTACCGCACGGGCAATGGCTACACGCTGTTGCTGTCCACCCGAGAGTTGCTGAGGAAAATGTTTGGCACGATGGCTGATATTCATTCGTTTCAGAATGTCTTCTACCATGCGGTGACGTTCGGATGCCTTTATGCCGAGGTACGTCAGGGGAAGTTCCACATTCTCATAGACGTTCAGTTCGTCTATCAGGTTAAAACTCTGGAATACAAAGCCCAGTTTACCTTTACGCACGCGGGTACGTTCTTTTTCTTTCAGCCCGGCTACTTCTTCTCCCAGCAATTTATAGGAGCCTTCGGTAGGGTTATCCAATAGCCCAAGAATATTCAATAGTGTAGACTTGCCACAACCCGAAGGTCCCATAATGGCAACAAACTCTCCTTCCTTAACATTTAGGTTAACATGATTCAATGCTACGGTTTCTACTTCTGAAGTGCGAAATACCTTACTAATGTTTTCAATCTGTATCATACTGCTATTTATTTTATTGATTTATCTTCTGTTTATTCACTCTTTATACTATTCACCGGATTTTCATTGGCTATGCGCCATGCCTTCCAGATAACACAGGCAACAATAACAACGAGGACGCCTATAACCACCCATACATACACCATCCAGTTAAGCGGTACGTGTTCGGCAAACATATCCATCCACATCGTATTGACGTACCACGATGCTACGCTGCCGATAACTGTTGCCGGCAATGCCACATAGAGAACATCTTTGGACAGAAGTTCCAGAATACCGGATGCTTCGGCTCCATTCACTTTGCGGATGGCAATCTCTTTACTACGTCGGCGCACCTCATCTGCCGTGTAACCTATCAATCCCATCAGCATCACAAAGAACATGGCTATAGTTGCCATCAGTGTGGCATTACGGAATACGCGTAATGCGTTATAATTCTCTTCCATACTCTGCTCCAGACTACGGAAACTGACTGTTTTATCGGGGAAAGCTTCAGAGGATTCCTCATTCAGCTTACGTAAATTCTCAGCAAAAGGTTCTTTCAGACGGACGTGGATACAATTGCCAAAGTTTCTGTAGCAATGGACGATGAGCGGTTCCTGTTCGTTATAAAAACTATTGGTACGAAAGTCTTTCAATACTCCCACAACTTTGTAAGTACTGCCTTCAGCATGGACCATACGCCCTACTATCTCATTTCCCCAACGCATCCGTTCTGCAAAGTTCTCATTCACCACCACTTCATCCTTTTCGCGGGCCATACGTCCCTGTTTCATCTTCATTCCCATCATAGCGGGATAGTTTTCTTCTTCCTCACAAAAGCGGGAAGAGAAAAGTGCCTGTCCACCCTCATTCTGTATCATCATACCACTAAAACCAATGCACGGAGGGTATGAAGCAGATGAAACACCCTCCACATAGGGCAATCCTTTGAAGAACTGACGGGCATAATTACTATCTTCTGATGTACCGCCAAAGGTGGAATAGCTATAAACAACCTGTTTTGGATTATAGCCCGTGTCTTTGTTCAATACATATTTGTATTGAACCATCACCACACACATCAATCCGCATATAAAAGTTACTCCGGCAAACTGAATGAACAGTAACGGACGTTTCCAACCCTTTTTTCCCTCCGTATAGCGATGGAATACTTGCGACACAGGTATCCGTGCAAACATTCGTCCCGGCAATATGCCACCTACCAGAAACAATAGGAACACAGTAAATAATGGTACCCAAAGCCTGTCAAAAGCAAACAATGACTCCAGTTTGGCAGCTGTTGTATCTTCAAAAAACTCGCGGAAGTTCACTAATATCAGTAACATCAACAACAGTGCCAGCAGAATAATGATACCGGTCTCCAGCAAGAACATTCCAAAAACCTTACCACCGCTCGCGCCACTACTCTTATGCACACCCACGGACTTGGCACGGTAAGCCAATGAAGAAATAGATATAAGCACATAGTTCAATCCGGCAATGAAAAGAATCGCAAATCCTAAAATACTCATTATACTCTTCATCCGTTTTACCTCATCATAGTTGCGGTATACGTCACGGATTGGTTTCACCATAGCTGTATAGCCATACATTCCTTCTCCTTCTTTGGGAAGATATTTTTGTATCATACCGTCCAGACGTGCAAAGACAACTTCCTTATCCGCCCCGGGCCGGAAACGGATGTATTCAAAGTAACTGTCGCCACCATCCCAGGAATAGTTGCCTATATCACGACTCCACATGCTGGGCATAGATATCACAGCCTCAGGGCGTAAGGTTGTGTTTTCGGGTAAAGCGGCATAGGTACCTTTTACCGTCATTTCTATGGATTTATTATATCTGAGTACTTTACCGACCGGATTCTCTCCACCAAAGATTTTTGTAGCCAGACGATCGCTCAGGAAAATAACATCCTTCTGCATCAGATCTCTCGGATTACCGCTAAGCACCTCAATACCCATTGTCTGAAAGAAGAGCGAATCTGCCATTATCTTATTATCATCAAACCGGACGCTTCCGTTATATAGAGGTAATGATGCCGCCCATTTACAAATGCTGGTAGCAGCTTCTACCTCTTCAGGGAAATTATCAAGGATAGCACCTGCCACAGGACCGTAATTCATATCCTGCGGTTCGCTCTTTTCACCGTTAACAGTGAAAATAGAGAAAACCTGATAAAGGTTGTCATAATCTTTGTAGCATTTGTCGAAACTCTGTTCGAATGCCACACGGGCAAACAACAAAATGCTCATCGTCAATCCCAGTCCAAGAGAGATGATCTTGATAAGATTGGAACCGCGTCCCCGAAGCAATGTTCTAATTACATAATAAAGTTGTCTCATATATCTTGCAAAGTTAATTGTTCTTTTCAGAAACGGAGAAGAAACGTTTCACAACGTCACCTCTCCCACTGGCAATGCATGAAGCCAGTTAATCTTAAAGAAATCATATTAATTGTTTTATTCATCAGCATTTGTTTCATAAAAACAGATTCTATGTTTCTCTTTATAAAGCAGAAAGTATGCCAAAGCAATTAAAACATTGAGAAACAAAGAAGTACAAGAAAACAGGTTTTGTACAGCTGTCTAATTATTAGACAACGTTCGTCTAATTATTAGACAATACTTCTCCAAAATTGTTCTATAACACTGAATCGGAGTAAGCATCTATTGTTCGCCAAGAAGAAAACTTTATCTTTGCGCGAAGTTTTCAATTAACGAATTAGGAGTATGAAGAAAAAAAAGATTAGCGGCTTCTTGATTTATCTGTTTCTACTTTCAGGATGCGATATGATAGATTATCATCCATACGATGTACATATCAAAGGAGAAACAGAGGTCAATGCCAAAAACATCAAAAGAATAGAAGCCAACTGTAAAGACAAAACAACCATCCGTTTTGTAGCCATGGGCGATTCGCAACGGTGGTATGACGAAACTGAGAAGTGTATAAGCTCCATCAACCAACTGGAAAACATAGACTTTGTCATTCACGGAGGAGATGTAAGCGATTTCGGTGTCACCAGTGAGTTTATATGGCAGCGCGATCTCATGAATAGCCTGAAAGTTCCTTATGTGGTTTTATTAGGAAACCATGACTGTCTGGGAACGGGAAACGAGGCATATACCAAAATATTCGGTCCGGCAAATTTCTCTTTCATTGCAGGAAACACAAAGTTTGTTTGCCTCAACACAAATGCATTGGAGTTTGATTATTCTGAGCCGATACCTGATTTCAATTTTATTGAGAACCAACTGACGGAGCGACAAGATGAATTTGAGAAGACCGTAGTAGCAATGCACGCAAGACCCGGTTCCGACGTATTCAATAACAATGTTTCAAAAGTCTTTCAACGTTACATAACACAGTATCCCCAGTTACAGTTTTGCCTGAATGCACATGACCATAGAGTAAGCACGGACGATCTTTTTGACGATGGCGTTATATACTATGGAAGCGATTGCATGAAACACCGTAGCTACATGTTATTTACTATTACCCCTGACAATTATACTTATGAACTGGTCAACTTTTAAATATGCTCTTTGTGCCGGACTAATGTTTCTGCTATTCAGTCCCGGCAGCTTTGCACAACAAGATTCAATTGTAAAACCCAATAAATATGACAAACGTATCCACCGCTACCGTGGACACTGGGAAAAACTAATACCCACACATACCAAAGTACAGTTTGCCGGGAACATGGGATTACTGTCCTTTGGCACAGGATGGGATTACGGAAAAAAGAATCAGTGGGAAACGGATGTGTTTTTAGGATTTATACCCAAATATGATTCCAAGCGTACAAAGGTGACCATGACACTAAAACAAAACTATATGCCCTGGAGCCTCAACCTGGGCAGAGGTTTCTCTACTGAACCATTGACTTGCGGTATCTATTTCAACACGGTATTCGGTAATGAATTCTGGGTTCACGAACCAGACCGGTACCCCAAAGGATATTACGGTTTCTCCAGCAAGATACGTTCACATATCTTCCTGGGCCAACGGCTTACTTATGACATAGATCCCCAGCGACGATATACCGCGAAATCAATTACTTTCTTCTACGAATTAAGTACGTGCGACCTGTATCTGATAAGTGCTGCAACAAATAGTTATCTTCGTCCCAGAGACTATCTTAGTCTTTCATTTGGATTGAAATTACAACTGTTTTAATAGGGGGTACGAATCGGTAGTTGACTATTCATTTATCACGAATCACTACTCACAAATCATTTTATTACGTATATTTGTTCCGATATTAACTCTCAAATTTATGAGTAAACAAGGAACTATTCTTATCGTCGATGATAATAAAGGAGTACTGACAGCCGTTCAGCTACTCCTGAAAAACTACTTTACAAAAGTTATCACTCTTCCTTCACCCGTCACTTTACCGGCTGTATTGCGCGAAGAAGCTCCCGAAGTGATTCTTCTTGATATGAACTTTACATCTGGTATCAACAGCGGAAATGAGGGACTTTTCTGGCTACATGAAATAAAGAAACTACGTCCGGCACTACCCGTTATCCTTTTCACGGCTTATGCTGATATTGACCTTGCTGTAAAAGGTATTAAAGAAGGTGCTACAGACTTTATCGTAAAACCTTGGGACAACCAGAAACTGGTAGAAACCTTGCTATCTGCCGCCACCCAGGCAAAAGGTGGAAAGAAAAAACACACAAAGCAGGAAAGCAATTCTTGTAATTCCATGTATTGGGGAGAAAGCAGCGCCATGCAACAACTGCGCCAGCTTATAGAGAAAGTAGCTGTCACCGATGCCAATATCCTCATCACCGGTGAAAACGGCACAGGTAAAGAGATGCTGGCAAGGGAAATACACGCCCTCTCCCAGCGAAAACAAGAGGAAATGATAGTAGTGGATATGGGTGCTATCACAGAATCATTGTTTGAGAGCGAACTATTCGGACATGTAAAAGGCTCATTCACGGATGCATATGCCGACCGTACCGGTAAATTTGAAGCTGCCAACCACAGTACACTTTTTCTGGATGAAATAGGAAACCTCCCCTACCACCTGCAAGCCAAACTATTGACTGCTATCCAACGACGGAGCATCGTCCGGGTAGGTAGTAATGAACCGTTACCGATAGATATACGTCTTATCTGTGCCACTAACCGTAATTTACAGGAAATGGTAAACCGGGATGAATTTCGTGAGGACCTGCTCTATCGTATCAATACGATTCATGTAGAAATCCCTCCTCTGCGCGAACGAAAGGAAGACATTGTTCCACTGGCCGAACGATTCATCGCCCGATTCTGCAAACAATATGATAAGGCTTTGATAAGCCTCGGACCTTCTGCCAAAGACAAACTGACCGCTCATCCCTGGTATGGTAATATCCGCGAATTGGAACATGCTATCGAAAAAGCAATTATCATCTGTGACGGAGCAGTAATACCTGCTGAAATATTTCAGCTCTCCCGCCGTACGGAAATGCCTGAAACAACCGCTTCCACTCTTGAAGAGATGGAAATGAAGATGATACAAAAAGCGTTGGAGAAATGCGGAGGAAATCTTTCTGCCGTTGCTGCTCAATTGGGCATTACACGGCAGACGTTGTACAACAAGATGAAAAAGTTCGGCTTATGAGTTCACTCCTCCGGCAACTAACAGACAAATACTGGTTTCGCGTGCTGCTAAGCCTCTCTCTGGGCATCACCACAACCTTGCTTGCCACAAATGGAACCTTCGTCTGGATGGGCATATGCCTTTGTACCCTGCTATGGAGTCTTTGGTGGCAGTTACGACTTTATCGTCATCATACCCGTCAGGTACTTTTCATGATTGATGCGCTGGAGAACAACGATAACTCCTTTCATTTTCCCGAAGAAGAAAGTACATCCGATAACCGGGAAATAAACCGTGCCCTTAACCGTGTGGGACGTATATTATATAATGTAAAGGCAGACACGGCACAACAGGAAAAATACTACGAACTCATACTCAACTGCATCAGTACCGGACTGCTGGTACTAAATGATAACGGTGCGGTCTATCAGAAAAATGAAGAAGCCCTCCGTCTGCTCGGATTGAGTGTATTCACCCACGTGCAACAACTAAGTCAGATAGATACAGGATTAGTAGAAATACTCTCTTCCTGTCGCCCGGGAGATAAACTGCAAACCACTTTCAACAACGAACGGGAAACAGTGAATTTATCCATACGTGTATCAGACATCACCGTACGGAAAGAGCACCTGCGTATCCTGACACTCAACAATATCAACACCGAACTGGATGATAAGGAAATAGACTCCTGGATAGGCCTGACACGCGTACTGACTCACGAAATCATGAACTCAGTTACTCCTATTACCTCTCTGAGTGATACCTTGCTCTCTCTTGCCGATACAAAAGACGAAGAGATATGCAACGGTTTGCAAACAATCAGTTCTACCGGAAAAGGATTGCTTTCTTTCGTCGAATCCTACCGCCGTTTCACACGTATCCCCGTACCCGAACCATCGTTATTCTATGTCAAGGCTTTTATTGATCGCATGGTAGAGCTGGCAAAGCACCAGAATCCGGACGGTAACATCTCTTTCCGGACCGACGTATCACCCGCCGACCTGATTCTGTATGCAGACGAAAACCTCATCTCACAGGTGGTTATCAATCTGTTGAAGAATGCTATACAGGCAATAGGTGACCAACCGGACGGTTGCATCTCCATCCATGCCTGTTGCAACGAGGCAGAAGAAGTAATCATAGAAGTAAAGAACAATGGTCCTGTGATCCCGCCGGAAGTAGCAGAACATATCTTCATCCCTTTCTTTACCACCAAAGAAGGGGGAAGCGGCATTGGTCTCAGCATATCCAGGCAGATTATGAGGTTGTCCGGCGGAAGTATTACACTGTTGCCGGGAAAAGAAACCAGGTTCATACTGAAGTTTAAATAACCTCTGTGACAATACTTTCTCAAACAAAAAAGTCCGCTCATCTGTTTATATAAGTGCAAATTAACAGAAACACCACTCATGATAATACTTGCCAACAACCCACTATTCAATGGTATTGCTCCCAATGTACTCACCGAAGATCTCAGAGAGATTAATTTTCATACCCGGATCTATCGGAAAGGAGAAATTCTTGCTCACCAGGGCGATGTATGCAACCGCCTCGTAATTCTCATAAAAGGTAGTGTACGCGGAGAGATGATTGACGACTCCGGAAGGTTGATAAAGGTAGAAGACATTGCCGCACCAAGAGCGATAGCACCGCTTTTTCTTTTCGGAAACGAGAATCGTTATCCGGTAGAAGTTACTGCTAATGAGGCTACTGAAGTGATTGAAATACCTAAGACAAGCGTACTAAAGTTATTCAGAAAGAACGAGAAGTTTCTGGAAAATTATATGAATCTCTCTGCTAATTACGCCCATACCCTCTCGGATAAACTGTTTTTCATGTCCTTCAAAACAATCCGGCAGAAACTGGCATCCTATCTGCTTCGCCTATCCAATCAGCAGCAAAGTGAACATATCACACTCAATCGCTCACAACAACAATTGAGTGATTACTTCGGAGTATCCCGCCCCTCACTGGCACGGGAACTGGCTCACATGCAAGAAGATAAGCTAATAATAGCAGATAGAAAACAAATAACAATCCTACAAAAACAAGCGTTGATTCAATTGACGGTGAGTGCTTCCCACACGTGAAAGTACCATTCGGATGACAGGGAGGAATAAAGTTACTCCTGCACTACAACCCGCGCAGCCCATTTTCAACTTTTAACTTTCTATTTTCCACTAACTTGTAACATTGGTTACAGAATTGCCTTAAACCATTCCTCTACCTTTGCGTTCAATTAATAACCAATAAATACGTAGAAATTATGAACATGTTCTGTTATCAATGCCAGGAGACAGCAAAAGGCACTGGCTGCACCCTAAGAGGTGTTTGTGGAAAGACATCCGAAGTTGCTAATCTTCAAGACCTTCTGCTCTTTGTAGTAAGAGGTATTGCCGTGTATAACCAAAAGTTACGTGAGGAGAAGCGTCCTTCGGACGAAGCGGACCGCTTTATCTTTGATGCCCTCTTTATAACGATCACCAATGCTAACTTTGATAAAAAAGCCATCATTCGTAAAATCAAGGAAGGATTGAAGCTCAAAAGTAAACTCGCCCAGGAAGTAACGATTGAACATGCCCCCGATGAATGCACCTGGAATGGCAGCGAAGACGAATTTGAAGAAAAAGCCCAAAGCGTAGGAGTGCTCCGCACACCAGACGAAGACATTCGTTCTTTAAAAGAACTGGTACATTACGGGCTAAAAGGCATGGCAGCTTACGTAGAACATGCCCACAACTTAGGGTATGAATCCCCGGAAATATTCGCTTTCATGCAACATGCACTTGCCGAACTAACCCGTGACGACATCACCGTAGACGAACTCACCAGCCTGGTTCTTGAAACCGGAAGACAAGGTGTATCAGCTATGGCGCAACTGGATGCTGCCAATACAGAAACCTATGGTAACCCGGAACTGTCGGAAGTTAATATCGGTGTACGAAATAACCCGGGTATCCTCGTCAGCGGACACGACCTGAAAGACCTGGAAGAGTTGTTACAACAGACAGAAGGTACGGGCATTGATATCTATACTCACAGTGAAATGTTACCGGCACACTATTATCCGCAACTTAAAAAGTATAAACACCTTGCCGGAAACTACGGGAACGCCTGGTGGAAGCAGAAAGAAGAGTTTGAAAGCTTCAACGGTCCGATACTGTTTACCAGCAACTGTATTGTACCTCCCCGCCCGGATGCAAACTACAAAGACCGTATCTACATTACCGGTGCCTGCGGACTGGAGGGTGCAACTTATATTCCCGAAGCCAAAAACGGAGGACAAAAGGATTTCTCTACTATCATTGAACATGCCAAACGCTGCCAGCCACCCGTAGCCATAGAGAGCGGTAAAATCGTTGGCGGATTTGCACACGCACAGGTTATTGCACTGGCAGACAAAGTGGTAGAAGCCGTCAAGAGTGGAGCCATCCGCAAATTCTTTGTTATGGCAGGTTGTGACGGACGTATGAAGAGCCGTGAGTATTATACTGAATTTGCTGAGAAACTACCTCACGATACAGTAATCCTTACCGCCGGATGCGCCAAATACCGTTACAATAAATTACCATTGGGAGATATTAATGGAATTCCCCGCGTTCTGGATGCAGGACAGTGTAATGACAGTTACTCATTGGCAGTAATCGCCATGAAGTTGAAAGAAGTATTCGGACTGAAAGATATCAATGAGTTACCAATCATATACAATATTGCCTGGTATGAACAGAAGGCTGTGATCGTACTCCTTGCCTTATTGTCTTTAGGAGTGAAAAATATACATCTCGGCCCTACTCTTCCGGCCTTCCTTTCGCCTAACATAAGGAAAGTACTGATTGATAACTTCGGAATAGCCACAATAAGTACAGCAGACGAAGATATTATGAAGTTTCTGAGCTAAAAGAAGACTATTCTAACCGGTACTTCCCGCACGGGGAGGTTCGGCAAACGATACGGTGGCGAAGGTTTCCGGCACACCGTTTTGCTCACCTCCCCTCTCCGTTCTCTTCCTCCCTCTCAATAGATAACTTCTAAAACACAGCAGTTTTCAACAGAAGCCAGACCTCTGCGATAATCTGTGTTTTAATAATAAAACAGGTAGAAATATAACATTTTTAAACTATTTAACCTCCTTCCGGGATACAAAATACATCCAAAAGGGGGTTTTATTTGTTATCTAAATTACGTAACTTCGCACGGTGAAGCAAAAAAAGACTTATTTATAACCCTTATAATATATAGCCCATGTTATTCACTGCAGAAAATATTCTACTTGTAGGTTCTATCTTACTTTTCGTCAGTATCATTGTTGGTAAAACCGGATATCGTTTCGGAGTGCCCGCCCTGTTATTATTCCTTGTTGTTGGTATGCTTTTTGGAAGCGACGGTCTGGGCTTTCAATTCCATAGTGCAAAAACCGCACAATTCATAGGTATGGTGGCACTTAGCATTATCCTCTTTTCCGGTGGTATGGATACTAAGTTTACAGAAATACGTCCGATATTAACTCCGGGTATCGTGCTCTCCACCGTTGGAGTGCTACTTACGGCTCTGTTCACAGGGCTATTTATCTGGTGGCTCTCCGGCATGAGCTGGAGTAATATCTACCTGCCAATCACGACTTCACTACTACTCGCATCTACTATGTCATCAACAGATTCAGCTTCGGTCTTTGCCATTCTCCGCTCACAGAAAATGAATCTGAAACACAACCTTCGTCCGATGCTTGAGTTGGAAAGTGGTAGCAACGATCCTATGGCTTATATGCTTACGATTGTTCTCATACAGTTCGTTCAGTCTTCCGGCATGGGAGCCGGTGCCATATTAGGCTCTTTTTTTATTCAGTTTCTGGTAGGTGCTGCTGCCGGTTATGTACTGGGTAAATTGGCTATATTGATCCTCAACAAAATCAACATTGATAACCAATCACTCTACCCTATCCTCCTTCTGTCATTTGTATTCTTTACGTTTGCTATCACCGACAGACTACATGGAAACGGTTATCTGGCAGTATACATTGCCGGTATAATGGTGGGTAATAATAAGATCATGTTTCGAAAAGAGATTGCTACCTTCATGGACGGACTCACCTGGCTTTTCCAAATTATCATGTTCCTCATGCTCGGCTTGCTTGTCAATCCGCACGAGATGCTCGAAGTAGCTTGTGTAGCATTGCTTATCGGGGTATTCATGATTGTTATCGGTCGTCCGTTAAGTGTATTTCTTTGTCTGCTCCCATTCCGGAAAATAACATTCAAGTCGCGGTTATTCGTATCATGGGTAGGATTACGCGGAGCTGTTCCGATTATCTTTGCCACCTATCCGGTAGTGGCCAATGTGGAAGGATCAAATGTTATATTCAATATCGTATTCTTTATTACCATCATTTCGCTGGTAGTACAGGGAACTACAGTTTCTTATGTAGCACGTTTGCTTCATCTCTCCACCCCGCTCGAGAAAACCGGAAATGACTTTGGAGTAGAATTGCCCGAAGAGATAGACTCCGATCTTCGCGACATGACTGTAACGCAGGAAATGATAGAGAAAGCCGATACACTGAAAGATATGAATCTTCCAAAAGGCACACTCGTTATGATCGTAAAACGTGGAGACGAATTCCTTATTCCGAATGGAAGTCTGAAACTACATGTAGATGATAAGCTACTACTCATTTCAGAGAAGAGCAAAGAATAAAAATCTCCCTTTCAAAAGCCGGATAAAGCTATCAACATGTGACTTTAGAAATGCAGGTGATCGCTAATTAACGCAAATACAATTTAATATTTGCGTTAATTAGCGATCATCTGCGTTTTAATAATGGCTGATTTTACCTTTGGCACACCTCCGTTTATAGCCTATGTGACTTCTATATGCAATCGAGTAATTACTCTATTTTCGCATTGGTTACCCGTTCCAGCAGGAAGCGGCTTTTATTCCAGTGAAACGGCTTATACTCCGTATTCATCCGGATACTATTATTACGGAATACAAGTCCGTCTACCGACTTGGCATAAAGAATCGGTGCATCAAAGGTATCGAATTCATTGTCTTCAATCACGATGCCTTCTTCAACTCCACCATGAAAATACTTTTGTTGCGATTTCAGGTCAGGTATTTCAGGATAGATAGAAATTACAGCATTTGTGAACTGAAACATATTTGTAAGTGCATTCACAAAACGATTTTTCCGGATAATTACATTCCGGCAAGCTCCTGTTTCATACCAACCATTACAGTCACCACACAGCAGAATGGCTGTACCGGATGTATGGTCAAACAGGTTATTCTCTGCAATCGTTTTCTTAGGAGTGCTAAACAGTGCACCGCGAGCACGGTTATTACGAATCACATTATCAGCAAATAGCACTTCCGGAGTCCAGGTCAGGTTCTCAATACCAAAACCACTTTCAGCATTGACAACCGCATCAACAGGATCACGGAAAGAAATAACAAACTCACGCGCGCCCTGAACCTCCTCTTTATCATAGGGAGCGATCGCCGTAATGCTATTCTGACTCCCCACAAGCTCCATTGTTGACGAACGTACAAACTGCACTTCATCCTCCGGTCGTCCCCACTCAAATCCCCAGGCCTGGTCGTGCATATACCGTCCTACCAAAGTACGGTCGTCTATCCGCTTGATAACTTTCAGGTAAGTACCATGTACATTGATAGCATCGTCCATCATGCCTTCATAAAGGCCATTCCGGGATATAATCTTTCCTTTACAACCCGAAAAATGAGTGGCGTCGGCCTGAGTAGTGAAATAACGGGGATCATTTTCCCCACGAAGACAGACGTTAAATCCATCTAAGGTTATATTCTCACACAATTGTGCCAATAATCCCATTCCTTCGGCATAATGTACTTTCACATTTAATAATTGCGTATCTACATCATGTGAAAGAAATATTCCGGGAGTAGGCCGGAAGTAAGTACGCAGAGCAATTACTGTACCTGGAACAAGCCGGTTGTCCTTCCAGCTCTTTATATTGAGACGACGTGAAGCCACTTGGGTTACTCCCTTATTCGGATAATATAAATCACTGGTGTTATAGACTATATGACGGCTTTTAGGATCAAAGGCAATGCCGGAAGAAGGACGAAGTTTCCAACCTTCACCCAATGTCTCAAAAACTGAATCTTTACTGATGTGATAGTTCACCCAGGGAGCTACTTCAAAAGTAATACCATTCTCTACAGAATTCTCTACTATTTGTACCTGTGCTATATGCGGATTCTCAAAGTCAATATTAAAATCTTTCAGTATGCAGTTTTCCGAATACAAAAGAGAGACAGGAATCATGCGACCATGGAAAATAAAATCAGATCCTTGTCCATCCAAAGTCAGATTTTTCATATTTTCAATAGCAATACCTACCTTCTTCGGATTTGTCTGGTCATGGTTAGAAATATAATATTGGCGAGATGCTGCATTCTTTTCAAAGAAATGATACCTGCCCGTCGGAAAACGTAATGTGACATTATCTCCTTCCTGGTAATCTCTTTTGATCTTCTCTAAAATCTTTTGCAATACAGGTGATGCATCTTTCTTTCCATTGGCTTTCAAACCAAAATCAGAGACATCATACACACGATTGGCAGCACATATATCAACGGGAGGTAAAACTCCTAATAGGAGTACAAGCAGAGATGTAAGAACAGTTTTCATAGTAATCTTTTTATCAGACAAGTTTAGTATCCGGTTACAAAGATATACCTTTTGATTATAATTACATTCAGTTCTTACTTAAATTCGTACGGTTTTGAGTATATTTCACCACAGAGTAACACAGAGTTCCACAGAGTTTAAATCTTTATTGAAACGCA
>ERZ1108168.202-NODE-202-length-58152-cov-7.205690_pt1 | contig 58152 bp, 45 predicted proteins | sample MGYA00403704_ERZ1108168 | MGnify/ENA primary metagenome ERZ1108168 (study PRJEB35170, sample SAMEA104062421) | human gut metagenome | biome: human gut; feature: human-associated habitat; material: faeces | place: Denmark | collected 2012-06-12 ...
ATAACAATAAGAAAAGTACATATGCAATAGTAAATTATTTAATGCGTCGGCCCTGAAGGTCGTAGTGCTTCTTTGTTTTAGATGTACATGTAAAGCAGTACGACATGTACATGTGGAGCAGTACGACATGTGCATGTGGAGTAGCTTTACATGTACATCTAAAACAATGTTCCCCGGTGAGAGAGGGAATCTTCACCGGTGACCTAACCAACGAACGTCGCTGAATGTATGCCGGAACGAGTGAATCTTGTCATTCTCCCCTAACAGATTGGCTGAACGAGGAGCAGATTTCTTTCTTTATTTCCCAGTTTCGCCGGATATACTCCTGTATTCATCGATTTTGGGACGGAAATAAACGGTAAAGTGTTCCCGAAAGTCCCTGAACAGTTTATCTTTGCAACATCAAATAGTAAAGCTCGAAACGTATCATCGAATTAAAATAGAAAATAGAATTATGGAAAAGAAATCTACATCTCCTTCGGGGTTGACGGGCAGGCAACTGGTGGCCAGCATTTTTATAGCTTGCGGAATTATGTTGTTGGGTCGTAATCTGGGATTTATTCCCAATGATTTATTTCGTATCGTTGTATCCTGGCCGATGCTTTTGATTGTGTTGGGTGCCTATTCGATTCTTCGCCGTCAGATGTTCACCGGATTGATCTTGTTTGTGGTTGGTCTTTGTTTCATTATGCCTCGTCTGGGGTGGTTGCCTTGGATGCCCGTCAATGCGGGTGCAGTGCTTTGGCCTGTTGTATTGGTATGCCTGGGCATCTTCTTCTTTTATCGTCCCAATCGTCATAAGGAGTGGAAAACGCGGGGCGAACAGACTTTCGGTAATAAGCAGACCAGCTCGGCCGATGGCTTTGTGCGTTCGGACAATGTATTCGGGGGCGTAAAGCAGGTAGTGCTTGATGAGGTATTCAAGGGGGCAACAATCCGTAACACTTTTGGTGGAACTGTGCTCGACTTGCGGCGTACGAATATATCCGAAGGGGAAACCTACATTGAAGTAGAATGTAATTTTGGTGGGATAGAAATTTATGTGCCTCTCGACTGGCGGGTTGATTTGCAAGCCAATGCTTTTCTGGGAGGTTGCGAAGATAAACGTATTCCGGGAGTAAATATAGACCAAAGCCGCAGCCTTGTAGTAATGGGAAATGTCTCTTTCGGAGGAGTAGAAATTAAAGGTTGATAAACGAAGATGCAAGCACATCCTATAATGGAATCTTCCCGACGCTGGATACCTGTTTTGTTGATGGTATTAGTTGCCATAGGGGTACAGGCATGGCTGTTGACAGCTTATGCTGGTGTTGACTTATTGTCTGCACTTGTGGACGGAGCGGTTTCGATAGGACTGTTTTGTGGTTTGGCTTATTTATCATGGTTTGTTATCGGTTTTGTATCATCGGTGCAAACAGAAATAATAGTATCCGTATTGGCGATACTCTTTTGGCTGGCGGGCGGATTTGCCTTGCAAGGATGGATTGAGACGATGGCCGGAAGTTCTTATTTACCTTTTGCTGAAACCCTGCCGTTCCGGGCACTGGTTGGTGCATTGTGCTGGACGAATGTAATGATGTGGTACAAATATTACTCTTTGCAGGCACTTCGTCTTCCTGCCGAAGAAATAGCGGAAGTTGAAGACCGGCAAAATGAAGAAGAAGCCGTGGATGCTTCTTCTCAATCGGTGGAAGAATATCTGGATCGCATCACGGTAAAGGATGGAGCGCGTATTCATCTGGTGGCAACGAATGATTTAATTTATGTTCAGGCGTGTGGAGATTATGTTACATTATTTACTCCAGAAGGGCAATTCGTAAAGGAACTGACAATGAAGTATCTTGAAAAACATCTGCCTGTAACCCAATTCGTACGGGTACATCGATCTACCATCGTAAACGTGACGCAAATATTACGTGTAGAACTTTTCGGGAAAGAGACTTACAGATTGCTGCTAAAGAACGGAGACAAGCTCCGGGTGAGCCTTTCCGGCTATAAGCTGCTGAAAACACGATTAGACTTGTAGTATTCCCCGGATTTTCTTATGTTTGTTCTTTCTAAGCAACGAAGCATATGACTGAGCAACCTTTATACAACGAATTTCCGCAGTTTCTGAGGCGTTATTTCCCTTATAAAGTACAGAAAATATCCCTGAATGCCGGTTTTACCTGCCCCAATCGGGATGGAACCAAGGGGCAGGGAGGTTGCACGTATTGCAACAATCAAACGTTTAATCCGGAATACTGCCGGACCGAAAAAACGGTCTCTGTACAGTTGGAAGAAGGAAAACAGTTCTTTGCCCATAAATATCCTTCGATGAAATACCTTGCCTATTTCCAGGCATACACCAACACCTATGCGGAACTCGAAAGTTTAAAACGGAAATATGAAGAGGCGCTGAGTGTTGACGGGGTAGTAGGTCTTGTCATCGGCACTCGTCCGGATTGTATGCCGGAGGATCTTCTTCGTTATCTTGAAACACTCAACCGCCAGACTTTTCTTCTTGTGGAATACGGCATTGAAACTACTTGTGATGAAACGCTGAGGCGTATCAACCGGGGGCATACTTATGCCGCTACTGTGGAGGCGGTGCGACGTACAGCCGGTTGTGGTATTCTTACTGGCGGGCATGTGATTTTAGGACTCCCGGGAGAGTCTCATGAGGCTATTGTGGCGCAAGCCGACGTGCTTTCAGAATTGCCGCTTACCACTTTGAAAATGCATCAGCTACAGTTGATCCGCGGCACACGTATGGCTCACGAATATGAACAAAACCCTTCTGATTTCTACCTTTTTAATGATGTGAACGAATACATAGATCTTGTAATAGATTATGTGGAACATCTACGGCCCGATCTCGTCATAGAGCGTTTCGTCTCACAGTCTCCCCGTGAATTATTAATAGCCCCCGACTGGGGATTAAAAAATTATGAATTTACAGCCCGAGTTCAAAAAAGAATGAAAGAAAGGGGGGCATATCAAGGCAAGAGATACGGAGTTACGAAAAAAAAAGTATCTTTGCAGGACGGAATGAATAATGATCAATGATTAATGTTTAATGATCAATGGACTGTGCTATTGTACATGGTATTGATCATTAAACATTAATCATTAAACTTTGATTTTAAACATTATTCATTAATCATTAAACATTAATTTTAAGATGGAACAGAAAACAAGAATTAAAGGAAACGTCCATTATGTAGGAGTAAACGACCGTAACAAACATCTCTTCGAGGGGATGTGGCCGCTGCCATACGGAGTTTCATATAACTCTTATCTGATTGATGATGAAATGGTAGCTTTGGTCGATACAGTAGATATCTGCTATTTTGAGGTTTTTCTTCACAAGATAAAGCAAGTAATTGGTGAGCGTCCTATCAACTACTTAATTATAAATCATATGGAACCGGATCATTCGGGCTCGATCCGGCTGATCAAACAACATTATCCTGATATCGTAATTGTAGGTAACAAGCAAACCTTTGGAATGATTGAGGGCTTCTATGGGGTAACAGGTGAACAATATCTGGTGAAAGACGGTGACTTCCTTGCATTGGGAAAACACAAACTTCGTTTTTATCTCACTCCAATGGTGCATTGGCCGGAGACAATGATGACTTTTGACGAAACAGATGGCATTCTTTTCTCCGGAGATGGATTTGGCTGCTTTGGCACGTTGGATGGTGGTTTCCTCGATACCCGTATCAATACAGATCACTATTGGGATGAAATGGTACGTTACTATTCTAATATAGTAGGAAAATATGGTAGTCCCGTACAAAAGGCTTTGCAAAAACTGGGCGGACTGCCTGTCTCTGTGATTTGCTCTACTCATGGTCCGGTGTGGACCGATAATATTCCGAAGGTAATAGGTATCTATGATAAACTGAGTCGTTATGACGCCGATGAGGGTGTGGTCATTGCCTATGGAAGTATGTACGGCAATACCGAGCAAATGGCCGAAGCTATTGCTGCGGAACTGTCGGCACAAGGTATTAAAAATATCGTAATGCATAACGTAAGCAAGACCAATGCGTCTTATATCCTGGCAGATATCTTTAAATATAAAGGGTTGATCATTGGTTCGCCGACGTATAGTAATCAGATATTTCCGGAAATAGAGTCTTTACTTTCGAAGATATTGATACGTGAGCTGAAAGGACGTTACCTGGGATTGTTTGGTTCTTTCACCTGGGCAGGTGCTGCCGTGAAGCGTATGGCTGAATTTGCTGAAAAGAGCAAGTTTGAAGTAGTGGGAGATCCGGTAGAGATGAAACAGGCGATGAGGGACATAACTTACGCGCAGTGTGAAAATCTGGCACGGGCAATGGCGGAGCGCTTAAAGAAGAATTAAGGAGAGTTATAAAGTTATAGAGTTATAAGGTTATAGGGAAGGTTATAACTCTCCCTATAACATTATTACTAACCGATTAAAAATATAAACTTATGAGATTAATTATTCAGCCGGACTATCAGTCCGTATCTTCGTGGGCAGCCCACTATGTTGCTGCTAAAATTAAGGCAGCCAATCCTACAGCAGAGAAACCATTCGTATTGGGATGTCCTACAGGTTCTTCTCCTCTGGGCATGTACAAAGGACTTATCGATTTGAATAAGAAAGGTATTGTTTCTTTTGAGAACGTAGTCACTTTCAACATGGACGAATATGTAGGATTGCCGAAAGAACATCCCGAAAGTTACTACTCTTTCATGTGGAATAACTTCTTTAGCCATATTGACATCAAACCGGAAAACACGAATATCCTTAATGGAAACGCTGCTGACCTGGATGCTGAATGTGCCCGTTATGAAGAAAAAATAAAGTCATACGGTGGTATAGATCTTTTTATGGGTGGTATCGGACCGGACGGACATATTGCGTTCAATGAGCCGGGATCATCACTGACTTCACGTACCCGTCAGAAAACGCTGACTACGGATACAATCATTGCTAATTCACGTTTCTTTGACAACGATATCAACAAAGTGCCTAAGACTGCTTTGACAGTAGGTGTGGGGACTGTCCTGTCTGCAAAAGAAGTGATGATTATCGTGAATGGTCATAACAAAGCTCGCGCATTGTACCATGCAGTAGAGGGAGCTATCACTCAGATGTGGACAATCAGTGCATTACAGATGCATGAGAAAGGTATCATCGTTTGTGACGATGCTGCTACAGAAGAACTGAAAGTAGGAACATATCGCTACTTCAAAGATATCGAAGCCGATCATCTGGATCCAAAATTTTTGATTAAGTAAGAATTAGAAGTTAAAAATTAAAAGCTGCGTAGTAGGAATTATTTATCCACTGCGCAGCTTTCATTTTTTTTAATCTTCCGGTTTTAATTCTCTTCCAGTATTCCTTTGGCCTGCCGGACTATTTCCGGGCTTCCTTCTGTACAACTAACCACTGTTGACGGTTCTATTCCTCCTATCCCTCCATCAATCACGAGGTCTACTATCTCTCCGAACTTTTCGTCTATCAGTTCCGGATCTGTTGCATATTCCAGGTCTTCATGTGCTTCGTGCGGTAGGGTAGTTGTCATAATCGGTGCATCAAGCAGGCGGGCTATCTCACGAATGATATTGTTATCCGGCATGCGAATACCTACTTCTTTCCTGTTTCGAAAGATCTTGGGAAGCCGGTTTGTCCCGTTCAGAATAAAGGTGAATGGTCCGGGCAAATTACGTTTCATCAGTTTGAACGTATTGTTATCAACTTTCGCGTATTCACTGATACTGCTCAGGTCATAACAGATAATAGAAAGATTATTCTTACGCGGATCAATCTCTTTGATACGGCAAATACGTTCAATGGCACGCTCTTTCAATCCATGACAACCAATTGCATACATCGTATCGGTAGGATAGATGATGAGGCCGCCATCATTCAAAATATCCACCACCTGTTGCAGGTCTTGTGGATTATTATTCTTTTCGTAAAGTTTCAGAAGCATGATAAGTAGTGGTTAGTGATAAGCGATTAGTGATAAGTGGTTAGTGATAAGTGGTTAGTGATAAATGAATAGTGAGTTATATCACTACACCGCATGGCACTAATCACTTATCACTAATCACTAACCACTATTTTAGTTTTTTCTTTAAGAAGTCCAGCGCCTTTTCGGCAGCTTTTTCTTTTACTGCCTCTTTCAGGTCCTCTTTATTATTTGTAGCGGCAGAGTCCAGTCCCAATTTCTTTCCTAACTCACTGATTGCTTTATCAGCTACGGCTTCTACCGCCTGGTTTGCCATACTCTTTGTGTCAATAGACACTTTGGGTGAAGTAAACGATCCACCAATCTTCAGGTCGAGTGTTGTCAGCTTGGCAAGGTCGCCTGCAGAAGCGGGTAGTTTGATTTTACCGGAATAGTCTATTGTCTGATCCAATCCGGTGCTTCCGGAGAGGTTCATTACATAGTCACCCAGTTTGATGTCAAATGGTTGTGTCGCCACTCGCCCGTCTTTGATGGTGAAATCCAGCGTCATATCTTTTACTTTCATCTCCTTCAAATCCGGTTTATTCACAGCTTCAGCTATTTGGTCAATCACTTTTACTCCGCTCAGACTGAGGTCTTTGGTAGAAAGACTTCCGTTACCCTGCATTGTTTCGAGCACAGGACTCATTGCGGCATCCAGAATGGTTTGTATCTTCATACTACCGGAGAAGTTGCCTTTTAGATTTTCGAAGATAGGGGCGAGTTGTTGTACCATATCAAGCTCCTTGTATGTCTGGGCAAAGCTCAGTCCGTTGAGTTTGAATCCTGCATTCATCTCCGGCTTTTTAACATCAGCCGTAGAGTAATAGCCGTTCATAACCACATTGCCACCCATCGTGTTCATAGAAAGATTCTTCATATCCACCTTCCCGTCTTTAACGACCAACTTTCCATTCATATTAGTGAAAGCCATTTTATCAAATAGTACCTCTTTCAGATTAGCATCCATTTGGAAATCAATATTACGGGGCACTTCAATGATACCACTTATACTATCTGCCGGAGTAGTTGCCACCTGTGTAGCAGTGTCTGCTGTGGCTGTCATGAAATCATTCAGGTTGAGATGATTGGAGCGAATATTGAGTGTTCCTTTTAGTGTCGTTCCTTTCAGTGCATAACCCAGATAGTTTTCAAAACGGCTATCGGCAGTCAGATCGTTCTTACCGATATTGACGGTTGTTTCGCTCAGTTGCAGGTACTTGGGAGTGAATGTAAAGAGTGACTTGTGGATATCTACATCCGGCATATCCTTCATCTTCAGTTTCATTGAGGTGAGTCCGATTGTTCCGGAAGCCTGTACACGCTCATATTGTTCTTTTTCGATGTACGACATTTTTCCGGCGAGTTGCATGTCTGCATTGATAGTACCGTTTAACTCCATATCCTCCAATGGATATACCTGTTTGATCATGCCCAGGTTGAGTACTCCTTTTGCTTCGGCATGAAAGTCCGGATCACTGATCGGTGTTTTTATTTCGGCAGTCACGCTGAACGGATTTCCGGCGAGTCGGAAACTAAACGGGCGAATACTCACTGTGGTGAGGTCAATAGCCCCTCCCGGATTTTTTATTTCTGCATTGATGTTAATCTGATCTACACCTGCCGGAAGAGAAGGATAACGGAACATGGCATCTTTCACTGTCATTGCTACATTGAACTGAGGTACAATGCTGTCACCTACCATCGTACCTTTTATGTCAGCAGAAAGTGTGGCAATACCCTCTGTCTTCAATCCTTCAAAATCTTTGGCATAAATAGCAGGGATCAGAGATAGAATTTCTTTGAACCCTACTTCATTGGTGTTCAGTTTGAGGTCCATGTCTATGGCAGGATCTTTCAGTGCTACCCAACCATCGATACCTGCTTTGATAGCATTCAAACGGAATTCATTCTCTTTCAATGTATATTTATTGTTGGCGAGATCGGCATCTACATCCATTTTTGCATAAATATTGGCATTAGAAAGGAAGGGGATGCCGTTCATCTTATAGGTTAACGCTTCCGTTTCTGCTTCCAGTTGTAAGGTCGTACGGTCGCTTCCCAGGTCTCCTGAGCAAAGTGCATTCAGATTACGGATATCTGCATACATATTTGCCTGACGGTCATCGTATATGAGATTCATATTTTTGATAACAAACTGTTGAAGTTGTATCTTAAACGGAGAACTGCTTGATTCTTCTGCAGTATCGGTAACTGTACTGTCGGGTTTCATTACGTCCCAATTGGGCCGGCCATCTGCAAGTACAATGGCATGTAGCCGGGTGTCTGTTATTTGTACTTTAGAAATGTCATAACCATTATCTCCAAAAAGAGAGAAAAGGTTGATAGCTGCTGTTACTTCACCCGCTTGTACAAGGGTGTCTTTTTCAAATTCGCCTACACCACGCAGCCAGAAATCATTGAGAGTGACTGATGCCTTGGGGAAGTTACGAAACAGACTAATATCCAGACTACCGAAGTCAAACTGTGCATTAAGCATCTTGTTTCCTTCTGTTTTTACAATGCTTTCTATTTTACCGCGGAAAGCAAAAGGAAGAATAAGCATCAGCAGCAGGAGTGCTCCTAATGTGATTGCTGTAATTTTCAGACCTTTTTTCATGTTTGCAGGTTTTTGATTAAACATATTGAGATAGCAAAGCTACTGATTTTTTTTTATTTATCAGTCTGTGACTTACGAATTTAAGTCACAGATTAATAAAATTGAGAAGGAGATAAATGGTATTTATATCTATGCAAGCGAGATTTTTGCTACTATTTTTGTACCGGCATCTATGTGCGATATCAGTTCAAACGTACCCTTGATGGATTGAATACGTTGTGCTATGGTATGCAGCCCGATTCCTTTCGTTTTCTTTTCTGTATCGAACCCTTTGCCGTCATCTTCTATTGTAATAGAGAGTTGATGATCTTCAAGTTTCAGCTCTACTGATATTTTGTGGGCTGAAGCGTATTTTATTGCATTGTTAATAGCTTCCTGAGTTATTCTGTAGAATTCAAAACCAATCTCTGAAGGGATACTGTTCCAATCCGTACCCGGAGTTGACCGGTACTCAGCTTTTGTTTTTTCAGGCAGATTGAGGTGAGTTATGAAATCTTCCAGCATTTCGTCCAGTGTTGCATATTGGAATGTAGGAGGCATCAGTTCATGTGAAACTGTACGGACCCGATTGCGTATTTCTGTCAGCGTCTCTACTATCGTTGGTGCTACACCCTCTTGCTCTTTATACTGTGCCCGTATTTGTATTTCAAGTGCCATAAGATTGTTACATACATCATCGTGAAGTTCGGTTGCCAACCGTTCCCGTTCTGCTTCCAGACCTTCAAGATAAGATTGTACATGACGTTGTTTGGACTCATTGAGAATGGTTTGAAACTCGTTTTCTTTTTCTTCCAGTTTAGATTTTTGGAGTTCAATCATTAAATCTGCTTCCTGTTGCTTTAGTTCTGCAATTTGCAATAAATGAGCATTCAGTTTTTGACGTGAGCGATGACGAATCACTAACAGAATAATAGTGATTAATGCCAGTATTATCATTCCTATTGCAAGCAGGTTGACGCGTTTTCTTTGTTCGTTGAGCACTGAAAGCTGTTTTACGCTACGTTCAGCCTGATCTAAGTTATACTTCACACGTAGTGTGTTTATTTCTTTCCGATTATTTTTATCGTTTAGGCGGGTGGCATAATCAATTGATTTGCGTTCTGCTGCCAATGCCTTATCATAAAGTTTCTGTTCTTCATATATTTGAGCTAATATCTGATAGGAAGAACTGATAGATTCATCATAATTAATTTTCTTCTCTTCGCTCAGCGTCTCTAACTTTTGTAATCCTGCCAATAAGTTCTTTTCTGCCTTTGGGTAATCTTTCAGATAGAATGAGATAGTCCCCGAAATGAAAAGGATTCGTGCGTCAGAATCTAATAACTTTGGATTTATGAGCTTTTGTCCTGTGGCTAAACATTTTTGTGCTTCTGCTATTTTCCCTTGCAGACAATAAATAAGTGCTTGTGAGAGATAATTATCGGCAATCTGGTATCCTACATCGTACGGATTATCTGTTGTGTTGTAAACATCAAATGCCAGATTGTTGTAGATAGCAGCAGAGTCTAAATAAGCAGTGTTTTCCGTGTTTATGTAATGCGCATAATAATACTGTGATTGTACAGTTAGTTTTAAAATATGCTGAAAGGGGAAATCAACAGGAGAGTGCTCCATATCTTTCATCAATTCGGCTAATCCTTTTTCATCTCTCCACAGAATATAGATCGTAGACAAATCATAATAGACATCTGTCAGGATACTTGGCTTTTGCTCATTCTTATTAAAATATTCAGCAGCTTTGTAATAATTCTTTTGAGCTTCGACAAAATCAGTTTGTGCCATATAATAATTCCCTGCTACAAAATGCATCATGCCCGAAATATTATTGTTGGCAAATTTTCCGTCATAAACAAATGCACTGTCCAGATAATTTTTAGCGATTTCCATATGGCTCAACTGGGTTCTGAAGAGAGAGATAATGGAATATAAACGCGTTACAACAGCTTTATCTTCCAGATTTTTTGCTTCCGGAATTAGCTGCTTCATTACTTCAATCTGGTGCTCACGCGAAAGGTATTCTATATCTCCGGTCATGTAATATCGTTCTAACACAGGAATAGATTTGTCTTTCATGATAGTCATGATAGAATCATACTGTTGTTGTTCTTTATTTTGTGCATGAACGGTGAAAAACAAAAGGATATTGAGACAAAGGAGTATTAATCTCTTCATAATAAATGTATTTAAGTCTGTGTTAAAAAGGAATCTAAGAGTCTTTTTTAATACTTGTTTCTTATTGTATTTTTGTGTTGATATAATCCAGTATTTCTGTTTCCTGCTCAGGGTGAAACCATTGTATCTCTTCGTCCCGCTTGAACCATGTCATTTGTTTACGCGAGTAAATACGCGAATTTTGTTTTATCTTTTCGATGGCAAAAGGCAGTTCCCAGGTACCATCCAGATAATTGAACATTTCTTTGTATCCTACGGTGTTGAGCGAGTTGAGAGTACGGTAGGGATATACGCTTCGTGCTTCTTCAAGCAATCCTTCTTCTATCATGATATCTACCCTGCGGTTGATACGGTCGTAAAGTTCGGCACGGTCACGGGTCAGTCCTACCTTGATAATGCGAAAAGGGCGTTGCTTTTTTTGTTGCGTACGAAAAGAGGTATAAGTCTTCCCTGTCATGTAACAAATCTCAAGCGCATGAATCACGCGTTTGGGATTCTTTAGGTCTACTATCCTGTAATATTCGGGGTCTAATAGTTTTAGTTCTGCACAGAGTTTTTCGAGCCCTTCCGTTTCATATCTCTGTAACATCAGTTCGCGGGTTTCCGTATCTACAGTGGGGATATCATCGATACCTTTACAGATAGCGTCTATGTACATCATAGAGCCTCCTGTAAGGATAACAGTGTCATGTTGGCGGAATAAATTGTCAAGTGTGGCTAATGCTTCTTCTTCATAACAGGCAGCACTGTAATAATCTGTCAGTTTTAGAGTACCTACCAGATAATGAGGTACACGATTGAGTTGCTCTGAGGTAGGAGCTGCTGTACCTATTTTCAAGTCGGCATAGAGTTGCCTTGAGTCGGCAGAAACAATGCTCGTGTGGAAGTGTTCCGCCAACCGGAGACTAAGTTCTGTTTTTCCAACGCCGGTAGGACCTATGAGGACTATGAGAGTTACCATTATTTTAGTTGAAAGTTGATAGTTGACAATTGACAATTACTATGCAGCGTACAGCTGCTAACTGTCAATTGTCAACTATCAATTGTCAATTAATTAAAGTTTTTCTTCTTCGAACGTTCCTACATCTGCAGCACTGCCGCCCATGTCAAAACCATCGGCATCAAAGTCTTCCAGATCAAAGTCCTGATCGCCATAAAAGTTCTCGTCCAGATCGAGTGAACCGGTGCTGGCAGCCATTTCCTCAAAGTCCATAATCTGTTTAGGAGCTTCTCCGGACTTCTTGGTGCATTTGGCACCTTGCATATCTTTACCGGTGATGATTTCAGATAATTCGATAAAGAAACAACGTTCTGTCATGTAGTCAAATACATAGAGTAATTTTTGTTTCTCATCTTCAATCAGCTCGCTCAGAGTGGTATCTTTCATTACCCAACTATCCATCTCAGGATTATCGTCCATCTCCTCCAAAGTGACTTCTTTTTCTTTCTCCCAGTCATCGTCACAAAGGAAGAATGAGGTCATCTGGTCATTAGTGTAACCTGTTGATTTTAGTATCGCTTCATGGAGGTCATAAAACGTTGCTTCCGGATCAATCTGTATTTCTCTGATAAAATTATCTACTTCATCAGATATGATTGTAAATCTGTATATCATAATGTTATAAAGTTATAGAGTTTTAATGCTATAGTGTTATAATTGTTATAAAGTTATAGGGTTCTAAAGTTATAGTTATTATAGTGAGTATAAAGTGTATAATGGTTTTATAACTCTATAACTTTATAACATCATAACCTTATAACTTATTTTATAATTCCACGTTCTGAATTGCGAATAAATCCTACAATATATTCAATTTCCGGGCTCATTGGAACATCCGTCTCTATTTTAGCCAATGCGTCTGTAATATTCAGTCCGCTTTGGTAAATGATGCGGTAGGCATTGTGAATGTTTTCTATTACTTCGTTGCTGAAACCACGACGGCGCAAGCCGATGATATTAATGCCACTATAAGTAATTGGTTCACGTCCGGCAATAATGTAAGGAGGGATATCTTTACTGAAACGGCTTCCTCCTTGTATCATTACATATCCGCCTACACGGCAAAATTGATGCATTAGTACGGCACCACTGATAATTGCGTTGTCATCAATAATGATTTCTCCTGCCATTTTCGTAGAGTTTCCAATGATACAGCCATTGCCAATAATAGCATCATGTGCCACATGTACTCCTTCCATCAGCAGGTTATTATTACCTACAATTGTTTTACCTTTGGCTGCTGTACCGCGATTGACAGTTACATTCTCACGAATGATATTGTTATCACCAATTTCGGCTGTGGTTTCTTCACCACGAAACTTGAGATCCTGTGGGATAGCACCAATCACAGCACCCGGAAAAATGGTATTTCCGTTGCCGATGCGAGAACCGTATAGAATGTTGGCATTGGGCATAACGGTATTGTTATCACCAATAACCACGTTTTTGTCAATGTAAACAAAAGGACCAATCTCTACGTTTTCCCCGATCTTAGCCTCGGGATGAATATACGCTAAGGGACTTATCATAATTAGTTGAGAGTTGAGAGTTGAAAGTTAAGAGTTGAAACAAACAGTATTTCAACTCTTAACTTTCAATTCAGTAATTATTTGTTTTTTACTATTTGAGCCATAAATTCCGCTTCACATACTACCTTTTCACCTACAAATGCGTACCCTTTCATTGTAGAGATACCACGGCGAATAGGAGCGAGTAATTCTACACGGAAGATAAGAGTATCACCGGGCACTACTTTCTGACGGAATTTCACACCATCTATTTTCATGAAATAGGTAGAGTAACGGTTCGGTTCGTCTACAGAGTTGAGCACAAGCAAACCTCCAATTTGCGCCATTGCTTCTATTTGAAGAACACCCGGCATTACCGGTTCTTCGGGGAAGTGTCCTTGGAAAAATGGTTCGTTGGAAGTAACGTTCTTGATACCTACGATATAGTTAGCACCGATCTCGATAACCTTGTCTACTAACTGGAACGGATAACGATGAGGAAGCAGTTCGCGGATGCGGTTTACGTCCATGATCGGTTCTTCGTTACAATTGTATATGGGAGCCTGTATTTCGTGCAAACGAATTTCTTTACGCATCTGGCGGGCGAACTTATTGTTGATGGTATGCCCCGGACGAGTAGCTATGATACGGCCTTTAATAGGTTTGCCGATAAGGGCAAGATCACCAATAACATCCAGAAGTTTGTGACGGGCACATTCATTAGCCCACACCAACGGTTTGTGATTGATATATCCTAATTGTTCGGCATCCATATGGGGAACTCCCATTATATCTGCCAGTTTATCGTAATTCTCCTGTGACATCTTGCGTTCGTAAATGACGATAGCATTGTCCAAATCACCACCTTTAATTAGTCCGGCCGAGAGAAGCGGTTCGATTTCGCGAACAAATACGAAAGTACGGCTGGCAGCCACTTCGTCTTTGAACTTGGCCATGTCTTCCAGTGTAGCAAACTGATTAGGGATGATAGTCGAATCGTAAGAAACCAGTACATTCAGACTGAAGTTTTCGTCTGGCAATACGATAATAGACGATCCGGTTTCTTCATCACGGAATTCAATTTTTGATTTAATGATATAGAAGTCTTTTACAGCACTTTGTTCTTCTGTTCCGACTCTTTCAATTTCTTGTACGTAATATTGTGCACTACCGTCCAGAATAGGGAACTCCGGACCATTTACCTGAATGAGGCAGTTGTCGATGCCTAAGGCGTAGAGTGCTGCCATTCCATGTTCAACGGTGCTTACTTTTACTCCATTCTTAGACAATACAGTACCGCGGGTTGTTTCTGTTACGTTGTCTGCTACAGCATCGATAGTGGGGTGTCCTTCTAAATCAATGCGTTGTATTTTATACCCGTGATTGTCTGGGGCAGGATTAAACGTTACAGTCAGGTCAAGACCAGTGTGAAGACCTTTTCCTCTCAGTGAAAAGCTATCTTTCAGAGTTTTTTGTTTCAGCATTGGTTACTTATTTAATAGTTGTTGTTTTAGTTCGTCAAGCTCTTTACGCAGACTATTTACTTCTTTCTGCAGTTCAGGCAGTTTTTTTTGTATGATGAATGACTTGAAATATTGTTTGGGTTCTACAGGAGGAGTACCTATCAGCAGACTACCGGCTTTGATATTTCCCGGTACGCCCGATTGTGCACCAAGATTCACTTTGTCACCTATCTTGATGTGTCCTGCGATACCGACTTGTCCGCCAAACATACACCATTCTCCTATTTTAGTGGATCCTGCGATACCCACTTGAGCTGCCATTACAGTGTGAGAACCTATTTCGTCATTATGAGCCACTTGTATCAGGTTGTCCAGCTTAACACCGCTATGTACTACGGTAGCTCCCATTGTGGCGCGATCTATACAAGTATTGGCACCTATATCTACCTTGTCTTCAAGGATTACAATTCCTATTTGAGGGATTTTTTCATACCCTTGGGGGGTAGGGGCGAAACCGAAACCGTCTGCACCGATAACCGCACCGGAGTGTAGAACACATTCATTACCGATGTGACAATCATGGTATACGTTTACGTTGGAGTAGAGGGTACAATTGGTGCCTATTTTCACACCATCACCTATATAAGTATGTGGATAGATTAAAGTATTGTCTCCGATAATGGCATTCTCACCGATATAAGCAAATGCTCCGATATATACATTTTTACCAATATTGGCACTTGGAGATACGAATGCCAGCGAATCTATACCTTGCTTCTTTGGTTTGCTCATTTCATAGAGATTGAGCAATTTAGCAAGACTCTCGTAGGCGTTGTCTACTTTGATCAGTGTGGTCTTTATATCATGTTCCGGTTCAAAATCTTTGTTCACCAGTACAATACTGGATTGTGTCTCATATATATAAGATGTGTATTTCGGATTGGAAAGAAATGAAATCGCTCCGGGTATTCCTTCTTCTATTTTAGCGAATGTATGTACGGTTGCGTTTTCATCTCCTATAATTTCACCTTGGATAAATGCTGCAATTTGCTTAGCCGAGAACTCCATGTCTTTACTCTATTATTATATGATTTTTTTCCGTTTTTAATATAGCAAATAGAGGCTACATTTGCACGTATATCTCTATCAGAGCACAAATAACGGACTTTTTTTTTATATTTCCTTACTCTTTAATGAATATTTTATACCTACTTATGCAAACGATGGTAACAGATATAGTATTTCTTTACCTTTTTAGAGAGCAATGAGATATTCAACATATCCGATGCTTCGGCTATATTTTTAATAGTGCCGTCCTTATAAATGATATCAATACTGTCATCTGCCGGGTCGTACATATTCTTTTCGATGCTGGGGGTAGAAACAAAATAGTTCGCTTCGGAAAGTGGGATGTTTAGTTGCTGGCTTATTTGCAAAGTTAATTCTTTTTTCCGTTCTTCACTAATGGGGACAGGAGAAATTTCAACTTTGAAAACATTGCGATTGATCATTCCGAGGCTGAGTGTGGAGAGCACTTTGTCCGGATGATTACTCCATACTTTAAGAGAGGTCCAGATGTCGTTGTCGTCCAATTGGATAAAATTCTCCAGACATTCAGGATCATTACGGAATGTATCGGGGCTGATATTATTATACAGAAAGAAATGAAACGCTGGTGAGGCGAATAATTCTACTCCTTGACTGGCAAGTTCCTTAGCACGCAATAAGGTACTGATAAGCATCCGTTCATAGGCAACTGAGGTTTTATGCAGATATACCTGCCAGTACATCAAACGACGGGCTGTGAGAAAGTTTTCGATCGAATAGATGCCTTTGGATTCAACAACGAGGTGGTCATCGGCCACATCAAGCATCTTGATGATACGGGCCGAACCGATGTTCCCCTCTGTGACACCGGTATAGAAACTGTCACGTCGCAGATAGTCCAGACGGTCCATGTCGAGTTGCCCACTGACGAGTTGGTGAAGGAAACGTTTGGGATATTCGTCTTTGAATATCTGGATGGCAAGGCTGAGTTGCCCGTTCATTTCTTTGTTCATGCGTTCCATAAGCATGAGGGAAATCTCTTCGTGAGATACATCCTTCACGATAGTATCTTCGAGTACATGTGAGAAAGGGCCATGACCGATGTCGTGTAACAGAATAGCTGCTTGTACAGCTTCTGCCTCACTGTCAAAGATGAAGTTCCCTTTGGAAGCAAGCTGCATGATAGCTTCGCTCATCAGATGGAAAGCACCCAATGAATGTTGAAAGCGGGTATGCTGTGCTCCGGGATATACCACGGACGACAAACCTACCTGTTTGATACGGGTTAAACGTTGCAAAAGGGGATGCCGTACGATATCGTACAGAAGCCCCTTTGGTATGTTGATAAATCCAAATACAGGATCGTTTATTATCTTTCTTTCGTAAGTCATAAGGGAGTGATCACTCTTTTCAGCTCTTTTTCCATTTGCATTTGTACTTCCTGTGCTGCTTTTCTTGCGGCTTCTGCAAATTTTTCTGTTTTATCTACATAGATAATACCACGGGAAGAATTTACGATTAGCCCGCAGCTACTGTTCATACCATATTTACATACTTCTTCGAGTGAACCGCCTTGTGCTCCTACGCCTGGTACAAGCAGGAAGTGGTTGGGAACGATTTTGCGAATGTCTTCAAAAGCACGTCCTTGAGTAGCACCTACTACATACATCATTTGTTCGTCATTGGCCCATTCTTGTGATTTACGCAGCACTTTTTCGAAGAGACGTTCACCATCAGTATCCTCTGTCAACTGAAAGTCATGTGAACCCTTGTTACTGGTAAGAGCGAGAAGGATTACCCATTTGCCTTCGTAAGTGAGAAATGGTGTCACGCTATCTTCACCCATATATGGGGCTACTGTGACAGAGTCTATGTTCAGTTCTTCAAAAAATGTACGGGCATACATAGCAGATGTATTACCGATATCACCACGTTTTGCATCTGCAATGATGAATTGGTCCGGATAATTTTCTTTGATGTATTTTACTGTTTTCTCAAAGGCAATCCAACCTTTTACACCCATGCTCTCATAGAAAGCCAAATTGGGCTTGTAAGCAATACACAGGTCGGCAGTTGCGTCAATTATTGCTTTATTAAAAGCAAAGACAGGATCTTCTTTTTTGAGAAGATGTTCAGGTATTTTCTTGATATCTGTGTCGAGACCAACGCAGAGGAATGATTTCTTACGTTTAATGTTCTCAAATAATTCTAACTTATTCATTTTGAAATAGGGATTAGGGGTTAATGATAAGTGAGTAGTGATTAGTGTTTAGTGTTTAGTGCTATGCAGTGTAATAGCGCAACCACTTATCACTACTCACTAATCGCTACTCACTATTTGCTAAAGTTCGCTCTCTTTAAGTCGTTCTGTATTCTCTGCTACCGTCAATTTATCGATGCATTCCTGGATGTCTCCGTCCATGAAAGCAGCTAAATTATAGATGGTATAGTTGATACGGTGATCGGTAATACGACCTTGCGGATAGTTGTAAGTACGGATTTTGGCAGAACGGTCACCGGTAGAGACCATTGTCTTACGTTTGGAGGCAATGTCGTCAACATACTTTTGGTGTTCTTTATCATAGATAAATGTGCGCAGACGGGCAAGGGCACGTTCTTTATTTTTGGGTTGGTCACGGGTTTCAGTACATTCAATAAGTATTTCTTCGGCCACGCCTGTATTTGGATTTTTCCAGATATAACGCAAGCGAACGCCGGATTCAACTTTATTTACGTTCTGACCACCGGCACCACCGGAACGGAAAGTGTCCCATTTAATTTCTCCTTCGTTGATAACAACATCAAACTCTTCGGCTTCGGGAAGTACAGCTACAGAAGCAGCAGAGGTATGCACACGACCTTGTGTTTCGGTGGCAGGTACACGTTGTACCCGGTGTACACCGGATTCGTATTTCATAGTTCCGTATACATTATCTCCCGTGACACTGCAAATAATTTCTTTATATCCACCTGCAGCTCCTTCATTGGCACTGGATACCTCTAATTTCCAACCCTTAGTTTCACAGAACTTGGCATACATACGGAAAAGATCACCAGCAAAGATTGCAGCTTCGTCACCACCTGTACCGCCACGAATTTCAAGGATGGCATTTTTACTGTCTTGCGGATCGGCAGGTACGAGCAATAGTTTGATTTCCTCCTCCAATTCGGGCAGACGCTCCTGACTCTTATCTAACTCTTCTTTAGCCATTTCACGCATCTCCGTATCCGATTCGTTGGAAAGTATATCTTTGGCTTCGTCGATATTGGCCAGGGTCTGTATATATTCCTTGCGGGCCTTCATCAGGTCGTCAAGTTCTTTATATTCTTTGGTTAGTTTTACATAACGCTTCTGGTCGGCAATCACTGCCGGGTCGGTGATGAGGGTCGATACTTCCTCAAAACGGGCTACGAGGCCATCTAATTTCTCTAATATGTTATTGTTATCTGTCATAAGAATGGGGAATAATGTGCTAATTCAATAATGTGCAATATGTCAATGTATCAATTGACTACGCTATAACGATATGCCGTAGATACATTGATACCATTATTAACTGGCATATGGGCACATTACTTAATTGGCATATTATTTAATATCTGAATTCTCCGAATTCACTCTTTATTATCAGTTCTTTTTTATCACTCTCTTCAATACGTCCTACAATCTGTGCCGGGATACCGAATGATTCACTGATGGCAATCACCTCTGCGGCATGTTCGGAAGAGATGTATACTTCAAGGCGATGCCCCATGTTGAATACTTTGTACATCTCTGCCCAGTCTGTTCCACTTTGTTCCTGAATAGTCTTAAACAGGGGAGGAACAGGGAATAGGTTGTCTTTTATTACGCGTACCTGATCAACAAAATGCAACACTTTAGTTTGTGCACCACCTGAACAATGTACCATACCATGGATATCAGGACGCAAAGCATCCAGCAATTTTTTCACAACCGGAGCATACGTACGGGTAGGAGAAAGAACTAACTTTCCGGCGTTAACAGGAGAACCTGCCACCTTGTCTGTCAACTTCAGGCCACCTGAATAAACAAGCTCTTCGGGAACACCGGCATCGTAACTCTCAGGATATTTTTCTGCTAAATATTTGGAGAATACATCGTGGCGGGCACTGGTTAATCCATTGCTACCCATACCTCCGTTATATTCTTTTTCATAAGTAGCCTGCCCGTAAGAGGCGAGGCCTACAATAACGTCACCCGGGCGGATATTGGCATTATCAATAACATCGGAACGTTTCATGCGGCAGGTAACAGTACTGTCTACGATGATAGTACGTACAAGATCACCCACATCGGCAGTTTCACCGCCTGTTGCATATACCCCTACCCCCATTTCACGGAGCTCGGCAAGTAACTCATCTGTACCGTTGATGATGGCAGAAATCACTTCTCCGGGAATGAGAAGTTTATTGCGTCCGATAGTGGATGATACGAGAATATTATCAACAGCCCCCACGCAAAGCAGGTCGTCGATATTCATAATCAGTGCATCCTGTGCAATGCCTTTCCATACGGAGAGATCACCCGTCTCTTTCCAGTACATATAGGCTAGAGAAGATTTTGTTCCGGCACCGTCGGCATGCATAATGTTGCAATACTCCGGGTCTCCTCCCAGGATATCAGGAATAATTTTACAGAATGCCTGAGGAAAGATACCTTTGTCAATGTTTTTGATGGCATTGTGCACATCTTCTTTTGATGCGCTAACGCCCCGCATCATGTATCGTTGATTACTCATGAGTTATAGGATTTTGTATACGGCGGCAAAAGTACGGCTTTTTTTTTGTACGGACAAGTTAATAAGTTAACAAGTTAACCGGTTAATCAGTTAACCGGAACATAAGTCATATTTTACAGGTCGTTTAGGGTGTGTTAACAGGTAGAAATAAGAGATTACAATAAAATGCAGATTAATGCTGATTCTCGCAAAAAAGATAAACTTTCAATCTGCGATAATTGGCGTTAATCTGCGTTTCAATCGAATTGCTGTCTGACTTAATAAAGCTACTCTATAGCTTCCCGTTCCTTCAGCAATTCACTCTTTTTAGTTCAAAATTTCACTTCCGGAGCTGCTTCAGTGCCTTCGGCTGCTTCAAAATAGACATGTTTATCGAAACCAAACATACCTGCAAACAGACTTTTTGGGAAACGGCGGATAGCTGTATTATACTCCTGTGCTGCATTATTGAAATTAGTACGTGCTACATTGATGCGATTTTCAGTACCTTCCAGTTGGGCCTGAAGTTCGAGAAAGTTTTGATTGGCTTTCAAATCAGGATAGTTCTCTGTGATGGCAAGTAATTTACCTAATGCTGAAGTTACTGCTCCCTGTGCTTTCTGGTATGCAGCTAATTTTTCGGGAGTAAGATCACTTGCATTGACCTGCATCTGAGTAGCTTTACTACGTGCTTCTACTACGCCTTCAAGTGTTTCTTTCTCATGAGAAGCATATCCTTTTACTGTGTTTACCAGATTGGGGATAAGGTCGGCACGGCGTTGATACTGTGTTTCTACATTTGCCCACTGGCTATTTACATTCTCGTCCATTGTAACCAATCCGTTGTACATACTGACAGCCCATATAACGATAACTGCCACTACTGCAATGATAATGATAATTGATTTTTTCATTTTCTTCTTTGTTATTATTATTGTATTTCCATTCTTTATTTCTACCTCTTGGTCTCTAAAGGGGAGAACGAAGTTTTAAAAACGTGAGCCGGCTCCGCCGCCGCCACCCATTCCACCACCGAAGCTGCCTCCACTGAAACCACCTCCACCGCCACTGAAGCTACCGCCTCCGAAGCCGCCGATGAACGGACCTCCGCCACCTCTGCCTCCTCCGTGATAGTCATTATCATATGACTGCTGACGGCGTACCACTGTGTGCCCACAGTTGCGGCAAGTATATGTTACATCTTCTACTTTTACTCCATTGCGTCTGGATATCATTGTACTGCCTGTGCGTTGTAGCTTATGTTTCCCACACTGAGGACAACGGGTACTTGCCCTGATGGCCAGGATACTGATGACGGATGCTACTCCAATAAAACCTATGATTGCCAATAGGATTGCCAGTCCGGAAACCTCATTTTCGTCGGAGGTATCCTCATTTACCATTGAACCATCAAGACGTTGACACACAGCGCGTAAACCATTTACCATTCCTTCGTTCCAGTTTTCTACTTTCAGATAGGGAATCATTGATTTCGTTTGTATTCGTTTGCAGATTGCGTCTGGCAAATCGCCTTCCAGTCCATAGCCAGTGTAGAATTGAATACAACGTTGGTCGGTTACCAAAAGAATAACCAGTCCGTTGTTTTTTCCTTTCTTTCCGACTCCCCACTTATTAAGTAGTTGGTGAGCGAACTCAAAACAATCTTCCGAACCGATCGAAGGTACTACGGCAACTACTGTCTCTATACCTGTTGTTTCTTCCAGATTGTAAAGCATGCGGTCAATACTGTCACATGCGGCTTGTGACAAGATACCGGCGGGATTGCATACATATTGAAACTTATTCTGTAAATGTACTTTGGGGATATTATCTACTGTGTATACCTTTTCTTGTGCTTGTAAGGGCAGATAGAGTAGTGTAAGAAGTATAAAAGTGAGTATTTGCTTCATAATGGTCTTTATTATTGCCACAAATATAGCTACTATTCTCTTTTATTCGATATATTTGTCAACGAAGTTTTTTACACGGTTCGTGTATTCTGTTTTGTTCTCTTTATAAGAGACGGCATGGGTAGCTCCCGGAACGATCCAAAGCTCTTTAGGATCAGATTTTGCTTCATAAAGAGGATAAACCATCCATGTGGGTACATAGGTATCTTTATCACCGTGTATAAAGAACATGGGAAGTTTTGCTTTTTCTACTTGTTTCAGTGAAGATGCTTCTTTAAAGTTCCATCCGTATTTTTGTTCGCAAAGCCAGCTTGTAGTGTACATCAAAGGGAATTTGGGCAGGTGGAATGATGATTTCAATTCATGTGAAAATTCATCCCATACGCTGGTATAGCCACAATCCTCAACAAAGCATCGTACAAACTTCGGTTGTTCTTCTCCGGCTACCATCATAGTGGTGGCACCACCCATTGAAATACCATGAACTACCATTTGTGTACTGTCACCGTAAATATGATTAGCTACGTGCATCCATTGCATTACATCGAGCCGGTCTTTCCAACCCATCTGTATGGCAGGACCACCACTCTCGCCCTGGTGTTGTAAGTCCGGTAGAAGAGTGTTAAATTGCAAGTCATGATTATACAGATAACCAATCATGAACATACGTATGGCATTATCGGTATAACCATGTACAATGACAGCTGTTTTCTTTGTTGGTTTGGGAGCGGCAATGTAATATGCATGTAGCCGTATCCCTTCGGGATTTAGGATAAATGTATCTCTCAAGGCATTTACCTTATTGAGGCTGTCCACCCAAGGACGCAGGAAGGGATAGTTAGCATACATATACTCGTATGAGTCGGCGTCTTTGGCACGTATTTTTGCATTGGGGGTTAGTGAGAAGTTAAGCATATAATAACTTCCACCAACAGTACAGCCGGTGAGCACCAGCAAAAAAACAATTGCACCTATTATCCAGTTTTTTTTATTTCTTTTCCTCATATATCTTACTTATGCCATATCTCCCAAGCTGCAAATGCTTGCAGAAGGAGCATTTCTAATCCGTTTTTTGTGATAGCGCCCCGCTCTTCTCCTTTTTTCATGAAAAGCGTGACGTTTGGATTATATAACAAATCGTAGAGCAAATGGTTTGGTGTGAGATACTCGTAAGGAATATTAGGACAAAAATCAACTTTGGGATACATGCCTACAGGAGTACAGTTAACAATAACTGTATATTCGGCCATAACTTCGGGGGTTAGCTCTTCATAAGTCAACATACCCGGTTTATGTGTACGCGAAACGAATACGCTTTCAATACCCAGATTTTTTAGTCCGTGAAATACAGCTTTAGATGCACCACCTGTGCCCAGAAGCAAAGCTTTCTTGTGCGAAGGGAGTAATAGCGGTTGTATTGATTGTGTAAAGCCAATAATATCGGAGTTATAGCCAACCAACTTAACCTTACCTTTGGGTTGACGGATTATTTTGATCACATTTACTGCACCGATTTTGGCTGTGTCCGGGTCCAAAGAATCCAGAAACGGAATCACTTGTTCTTTATAAGGAATTGTTACGTTTAATCCTGATAGGTTGGGGTTTTCTTCAATGACCTCCATGAAGTCATTAATACTGGGGATTTCAAAATTCACATACTCAGCATCAACCCCTTCTGAGCGGAATTTTTCGTTGAAATATCCGATAGAGAACGAATGCTTCAACGGATAACCAATTAAGCCGTACTTTTGCATAGAATTAATAATTATTTAATATGCCAATTACTGTGTGTTACATCTTTTTTTATTGTCTGTAACAGCGCACATTGGTATATTATTTGGTTGCTGTATAAAGCGTACAGATGCCGAATGTCAGTCGTCGAAACTGCACCTGACTAAATCCTGCCCTTGATATAATACCTGTCATGATTTCGCCTTGCGGAAAAACTTTGATGGTTTGTGGCAGGTAGTGGTAAGCACTGTTATCTTTAGAAAATAATTTGCCTAAAACAGGGATGACAATTTTGGAGTAAATAGCAAATAGTTGTTTCGTTGGGAAACGGTCAGGGGTTGTTAACTCCAGTATCACCAAGTGCCCGCCAGGAGTGAGTACACGGCACATTTCGGAAAGTCCTTTGTCCAGATCCTCAAAATTGCGAATGCCAAAGGCAACGGTGATAGCGTCAAAACTGTTATCAGCGAACGAGAGAGAGGTACAGTCTTCACGGGCAAAAGAGATTTTTTCTGCGAGACCTTCCTTTTTTACTTTTTCACGTCCCACGTTCATCATGCCTTCAGAGATATCCGTCCCGATAAGTTGCTTGGGTTGGAGCATACGGCAGGAGAGGATAGCAAAGTCACCAGTACCGGTAGCTACATCCATAATACGCTGTGGGCGGAAGGGACGTAACCAGTTGATCGCTTTACGTCGCCAGCTTTTGTCGATACCCAATGAGAGGGTATGATTAAGCATGTCATACGCAGGAGCGATGTTATCGAACATTTGTTCTACCTGTTCACTTTTCTTGCCGTCTGTGGCGTAAGGCTTGATTTTTTCCTGGGGGTAATTCATATTTAATTGAAAATTGAAAGTTAAAAATTGAAAGTTGAAAGTTGAGAATTGGAAGTTATTATACAGTATAATAGTGCAGCTAATTTTCAACTTTCAACTTTCAGTTTTCAACTATTTTAAGAACGTAGAAACGTTCTTAAATATACGTTCCGTTATATTGCTCGTATCTTCCTTAACAAATTTTTCTCCGGTGATGTTTTCGAAAAGTTCGATATAGCGGTCACTAATGCTTTGTACAATTTCCGGGGTCATTTCAGGTACTTTCTGGCCGTCTTTTCCCTGGAATCCGTTTTCCATCAACCATTCGCGTACGAATTCTTTAGAGAGTTGCTTTTGTGCTTCACCTTTTTCAAAACGCTCCTGGTAACCTTCAGAGTAGAAATAGCGGCTTGAATCCGGAGTGTGGATTTCATCCATCAGGTAGATGGTGCCGTTGTGTTTACCAAATTCATATTTCGTATCAACGAGTATCAACCCACGTTCTGCTGCGATTTCTGTTCCGCGTTTGAAGAGGGACAATGTATATTTTTCAAGAATTTCGTATTCTTCAGGGGTAGCTAACCCTTGTTTCAGAATTTCTTCTTTGGAGATATCCTCGTCATGCAATCCCATTTCTGCTTTGGTAGTAGGAGTTACGATTGGTTCCGGGAATTTTTCATTTTCACGCATTCCATCCGGAAGTTTTACTCCGCAGATTTCGCGTACACCACTTTTGTAAGTACGCCATGCACTACCGCAAAGATAGCCACGTACAATCATTTCAACCGGGAAACCTTCGCAAAGTACACCTACCGTAACCATTGGGTCGGGGGTAGCAAGTTTCCAATTCGGGCAGATGTCAGTTGTTGCATCAAGGAATTTGGCAGCAATCTGGTTCAGCATTTGTCCTTTGTAAGGAATACCTTCAGGTAGCACCACATCAAAGGCCGAAATACGGTCGGTAGCTACCATAACAAGTTTTTCACCGTTGATGTTATAAACATCACGTACTTTTCCGTGATATACGCTTTTCTGTCCCGGAAAGTTGAATTCAGTTTTAGTTAATGCTTTCATCTTATATAATTTACAATTTGTTTTCTACGGTCATGACTATAGGTCTGTTGACGATTTACGACAGGAGTTGAACTGATTTACAAGAGAATTCTATTATCAGTTAGCTTTAGGCTTATTATTGATAACTTCTGTTTTCTCATTGGTAACTCTTGCTCCCTCTTTAGCTGTTTTTCTCTCTTTGTCAAACTTTTCATAGGCATCTACAATACGCTCTACTAATTTATGGCGTACGATATCTTTTTTGTTTAGTTCTACAAAACTGATACCTTTTACCCCCTTCAATATGCGGAGTGCCTGTACTAAACCCGATGTTTGTGAAATGGGGAGATCAATCTGTGTCATATCTCCGGTCACGATCATTTTGGTATTCATACCCATGCGGGTAAGAAACATCTTTATTTGTTGAGTAGTTGTATTTTGTGCTTCGTCCAGGATTACGACGGCATCATTCAGTGTACGTCCGCGCATGAAAGCGAGCGGAGCGATCTGGATGATATTAAGCTCCATATATTCTTTTAGTTTTGCAGCAGGAATCATGTCTTGCAAGGCATCATAAAGAGGTTGCAAATACGGATCTATCTTCTCCTTCATGTCGCCGGGAAGAAAACCTAATTTTTCACCGGCTTCTACGGCAGGGCGGCTAAGGATTATTTTTTTGATTTCTTTATTTTTAAGTGCACGAACAGCAAGCGCTATCGCTGTATAAGTTTTTCCCGATCCGGCAGGACCGATGGCAAACACCATGTCGTTTTTGGCAAATCCCTGTACTAATTTCAGTTGGTTTTCACTGCGGGGGATAATAGGTTTTCCGGTTACACTGAATACAATCACGTTCCCGGTCTGTTCAGCCTGTGGAGCATTTCCTTTAATGATGTCGATAATGACTTCTTCTTTCAGCGAATTATATTCGGCACAATATTTCTCAAGTTTAATGATGTTTTCTTCAAAGGCACACATTTCTTCCTCATCGCCCAGAACTTTGATAACATTGCCGCGGGCAACAATGCGTAGCTTTGGATATAAAGCTTTAATTAACTGTATGTTGGCGTTGTTTACACCATAAAAAATAACCGGATCAATATCCTCAAGAACAATCAGTTTTTCTATCATTGAGTTGTATTAAAGAAAAATATCTGCAAATTTAGTGAAAAGGTTTGGATACTTTAGGTGTTCCGGCAGAATAAATTTACAACGTATGGTTACGAGTGCTTCCCGCACGGAGAGGTTCGGCAGGTGATATTTGATTAAAACGCAGCTGAACGCAAATTTTCGCTAAAGCAGAGACTTAAAAGATAAAATAACATCTTTTTTAATTCGCGTCAATTTGCGTTAATTCGTGTTTCATCAGATAAATAGATCTTTGTGGTGTAATGCCTCATTATCTTGTTGTGATATGGAAGCAACCCTGCTTTAGCTCATATTTAATATAACATTTGTCTTCTTTTCTCAGGTCGCGCAACACTTCCGACAGTACGAGTTTTAATGTGTCTGCACTGACATCCTGTAAAGGTCGTCCGTCCTCATCTTCAATTTTTTTGAAGCGTTTCCAGCTAACGTCGAATGTTGTTCCATAGAAGTGGGCCGAGTTTTTGGATGCGTTTATATTTCTGCGCCTCAAACGTTTTACGTCATCTTCTGTACGGAGAACAGAAGTGATGACTATTTGATTTGGATTTAATCCTTTTGCTGTGAGTGAGTCAAGAAAATTGCTTCCTATTGTGTTAAGTAAGTCACTGGCGCGTGGTACCAGGAAGGGGATGGAATGTGTAAGTGAATCAACGGTATAACAATCATTGTTTTTGATATGTACCAGTTTTCCTTTCATTCGTTCAGCTTCTTCGCGTGAAGTTAACGGGCGGATTCCTAAACTTTGTGCTGCTTTAAGGTGAATATCGTTCAGATCGCCAAATGAACGTTTATAACTGATAACCCCTTTTATATTTCGTGGCTCGTTTAGTTTGAGCGATTTGTCTTTTTCCTTGCATCCGGCAAAGCTAATGAAAGTTATAAATAAGAATAAATAGACTGGATAATGATGAAAACGCATGATAAATTCTATTTCTAATTTAATTAATGTGCCAATGTGCCAATATGTCAATATGTCAATGTGCCAATAGCCAATTCAGCTGTACATACATTGCGCAGCCAATTGGCACATTGGCACATTAATTATATTGGCACATTATTTTTTCTTTTCTTCTTCTTTGCTTTCCGGGTTTATAATTCCCTTCACAGTTTCTCCAATGGGCAGTTTATCAAGAACTCCCAAACTTGGTGCAACCGTTTTCACCAGCGAGCTAAGGAAGTTACTTGTACTACCGTTTCCTCCGTCAAATACTGTGATATTTCCCAGATTCATATGTTCAAATGCTTTTACCTGTTCGCCGGCAATTTCTTTCCACTGGTCTACCATCTTATACTGGATGGCGATAGCCGGATTGGATTCTGCTGCACGCACCATGGCTTCAAAGCCTTCTGCTTCTGCCAGCAACGAACGCTTTTTACCTTCCGCTTCCGCTTCCAACTTCATCTGAATAGCTTTTGCTTCTGCTTCTGCTTGCGCTAAAGTAGCTTTTGCACGGGCCTCTGCTTCGCGGGTTATTTTTTCTGCTACGGCTTCTGCTTGCAGGATAGCTTCTTGTCGGGCTACTTCTGCCGGAACTATTTTTTCTGCTTTCAAAGAGGATTCCACCTTTTTCGCTTTGGCCTCTTCCACCTCTTTCTGTGCAGTCTCACGGGCTGTTTGCACGGCAGCTTCTGATCTTGCAGCAGCTTCTCCGGCTTCTTTATCGGCATTGGCTTGTGTCACAGCCAGTTCAGCGTCCGATTTGGCCACTTCTTTTTGTGCCTCATTTCGCCCGATGGCTGCTTTTTTGGCAGCTTCTGCCTGTTTGATTTCCATGTCAGAATTTAGTTCTGCCACGCGGCTTTCCTTTTCCGTATTCGCCTGCTCAATGCGTATGTTCTTGTCTGCTTCTGCTTTTGCTACCTGTGCCTCTTTTTCCGCATTGGCAATTGCTACTTGTGAGATACGGTCTTTGTCTGCATTAGCGACCGAAATTTCCTGTAACTTCTTTGTCTCGGCAATGGCGATGTCCTGGTCTTTACGAGTTTCGGCAACTTTGGTTTCACGTTCTTTTATCTGAGTTGCGATTTTGATAGCACCTAATTTTTCTTGTTCTTCAATGTTCGCTTGTGCCTCGTTCAGTGCTTTACTTTCGGCTTCTTTACCTAAATTGACAATGTAGTTGGCTGCATCACGGATATCACTGATGTTGATATTCATCAGATATAAACCGAATTTACGCAGTTCAGTATCAATGTTATCTTTTACTTTTGACAAGAATTTATCGCGATCGGAGTTCAGTTCTTCAATTGTCATGTCGGCAATAACCAGACGCATCTGTCCGTATACCACATCTGTAATCAAGTTCTGTTTATCATCCATTGTAAGGCCCAGCATACGTTCTGCTGCATTCTGCATTACTTCGTGATCAGTACTGATAGCTACAGTAATAGTGGTTGGCACATCTACACGGATGTTTTGTGCTGAAAGTGCTCCTGTCAGTTTGCAGTCTATCTGCATGGGTTTCATCGACAGGAATTCATATCCTTGTAGGATAGGCCATACGAAAGCCGCGCCACCATGATAGAGTTTTGCCGATTTTTTGTCTTTACCTGTTTTACCGTAAACTACGAGTACTTCGTCACTTTTACATTTACGGTAGCGGGAAAGAATTCCGATAAATGTAAGTAAAATAACTGCCACCAGAATAGCAGCCATAATCATCATTTCCTGAGTCATGTTATTTGAGTTTTTAAGTTATTTGAGTTTCTGAGTTCTTGAGATTTCACTGTCCATTGTCCATTGTCCACTGTCAATTGTCAACTGTCCATTGTCAACTGTCCATTGTCCACTGTCAACTAATATAAAGCGCTCCTTCTTTATAAGAGGCAATAACAGTTTTATCTCCTGTTTGGTAATTCTTGGCTGATTCAGATATAACATCCACTTCTCTCATTGCGCCATCGCGTTTCACCTGTACGGTATATTTTCCTTCACCCCGGCTGAAGTAGATAGTACATTCCCGCCCTACAAGCTGTTCTGTTTTTTCTGAGTGGTTGTCTTGCTGTAGCTGATAAGCTTTTTTGTAGAGATACCACACAGCAAATACGAATAGCAATCCGACGAGTATGCCAATAATATATGCCGTTGCATCTGTACTTTGTTGCAGATACATATACCATCCGAATCCGATACCAAAATGAGTTAACCCTTTGAAAGAAACTACACTGCCTATGTCTGTGTCAATATCTGCGTCAGCATCAAAATCACCAAAAAAGATGGATAGAATGAACTGAACAACGAAAATACCTGTTGTGACAAGTGCGATGATTAGAAAAATATTACTACTCATGGCGTTCAATATATTTAATGTATTATGTATCGTTGCCTCAAAGATAAATAAATAGATCTGAATTATAGTAATCAAAACTGAAAATGATATTTTTTTTATCTATCTTTGTTCATGTACAGCAAACAAAATAACAGCACGTACTATTTTTATGAAGAAAGAATCTTTATTTGTATTCTTGTTATTAGGGAGTATTATTACTTGTTTATTGAATGCAACTCCCGTTTCTTATGATGCAGAACTCCATCATCTTTATGCTCTTGCCAATAAAAATCTGACTTATAGCAGTTCTATCCCGGATGAACGTATTATTGAACTTTGTACCAAAATAGAAAAACAGACTCGTGATGCCGGAGATTACGACAACATGTTTCGTGTTCAATTGATAGCAGTAAATTCCAATTGTTTAAAAGGAGCAGTGGGGCTGGCCGTCAGTAAGGCTCAGCAGATGTATGAACTGGCCCGTGATTTGAATTCTGATTTAGGAAAAGCGTTGGCTATACAAGCCATGGGCATTACTCTTATGCATTCTAATGAAAGCAAACAGGCTTATACCGCTTTTTTAGAAGCTGAAGATAAATTGCGGAATCTGAATGGCGATGATTTGAAAATGCGTTTATTAATACAACAGATGCATGTTTGTACTCTTTTGGGAAAAATGGGGGAGTTACAATATTATCTGATTGAAGCCGGCAAATTGCTCGACAAGACTGATTTGCAAAATAAGAGTGATTATATATTTTATTTTAAATGTTATCAGGCTTTTTATTATCTTGGTATAAAAGATTTGGAGCAATCTCGTTTAAGTTTGAAGCAAGTAAAGGAGTTGAGACTTACTGATGGAACTTTTGACCGATGGTATTATAATGTTGCTTTTCGTTTTTATGAGTTATCAGGTGATTATGCAGAGGCACTTACATATTGCGATTCCACTGTGACAGTGGTATTGAAGAACGGGAATATGAATGAATATAAATATGTAATTATTGATAAGGCCGGTTTGCTGGAGAAATTAGGAGCCAAGAAAGAGGCTTGCAATATGTATGATAAGGCCTTCTATTTATCTGATTCATTGAATATGGTATATTATTCGCAGCAAATAGATTCTTTGCATGTTACTTATTGGGTTGACCAGATGGAGCTGGAAAATGTAGCTATGCATAATAAAATGCTGACCTGGATTCTTTTATTTTCATTTTTCATTTTAATAGTTGCTGCTTTTCTGGTTTACATATCCCTTAAAAAGAATAAACGACTGGAACTATCACGGGAGAAGTTAGAGAAAACCCGGCAGGAAACAGCCTATTCCATTCAGTCAAAGAATCTTTTTCTTTCGAATATGAGTCATGAATTGCGTACTCCTCTGAATGCTATTGTGGGCTTTGCTAACTTGCTGGCTTCCGAGAGTGCGTTAGATGATGAAACCCGCCAACAATGCGGTGATCTGATTAAACAAAATTCCGAATTATTGCTGAAATTGTTTCATGATGTGGCCGATTTATCTGCATTAAAGGAAGATAATATTCGTTTTACGTTTGAACATTGTGACGTATTGATTCTGTGTGCAAATGTGATTGACACAGTAGAAAAAGTGAAACGTACTTCGGCTGCTATTAGTTTTGAAACCTCTCTGACGAGTTTGGATATTAATACAGATTCCGGACGTTTACAACAGGTGCTCATTAATCTTCTTATTAATGCTACCAAATTTACGCAGGAAGGCCGGATTGTGTTAAAGCTTGATATAAATGAAGAACGTCAGGAAGCTATATTCGCTATTGAGGATACAGGGTGTGGTATTCCATTGGAAAAGCAGCCACATATATTCGAACGTTTTGAAAAATTGCACGAAGGTGTACAGGGTGCCGGGTTGGGGCTTTCTATTTGTCAGTTGATTATTGAAAATATAGGAGGAAAAATCTGGATTGATTCTTCGTATACCAATGGCACCCGTTTTGTTTTTACCCATCCTCTCCATAATGAACGCCAATAAGTATCTGATATGAAAACAATGATTATTACTTTTTTAGTCTTGCTGTTTGCCGGCTTTTGTATGAAGTCATATGCTGAAAGCAATCCTGAAAAAGAGAAAATGATATTACTTCACAAGTTGAGTAAAACTCCGGCTAATGATACCACCCGACTTGAAATTCTTAATAAATTGAGACGGACAGCAAGTAGTCCTTTGGTTGAATTGTATTATATCCATAAGCTTTTGAAGGAAGCAGAAACGATGAAAAATGACCGGTATATTTGTAAAGCTTATCTTGCATATATGTCTGTGGATTATAATGATTATAATCCGGAGGGTGTCAATCGTTGGATGAAGTTGATGGAGCCGATTGCCCGGAAAGCAAAGCTGTATACCGAACTGTTTGAAGGGAAGCGTTGTGTAATTGATATGTTAATGGTCAAGTCAGAGTATGAACTGGAAGAAAAAGAAGCAAACAAGATGTTGCAAGAGGCCAAAAAACTAAATAATTCTGTTGGCATTACTCTTGCTTATCAATGTTTAGCTAACGTTTATCGTATGATATACAGAACTGAAGAAGCAACAGATGTTTTAAAGAAAGCATACAAAGAGTCTTTGAAAACAGATGAAGGATATGTTATTGAGATAACCAGATCTCTTATTGCTACCTATAAAGAGTTGGATGATTATCCTAACTGGATTAAATGGATTAAGGTACAAGACAATTATCTGAATCAGATTATTCGTAAAGAACCTGGTGCCGAAGCGAGGTTGAGAGGTTGGTTGATGATGACTTACATTTCTTATTTATCTTATTATACAGAAGTTGATTTATCACAAGCCGAAAAATACTTGCATTTGGCCGAGAAATATAATATGGCCGGTTATGGAACCTTTAATTTTTATTATTCTCAGGCTCGTTATGGCTATTTTCAGGCATCCGGGCAACTGGAAAATGCGTTGGTAGAGTTAGAGTCATTGAGGAAGATTTTTAAGGAATCTTCTCCAAGTATGTATAGTGCTATGAACTTTAGAAAAGCGATGATACTTAGTAAGTTAAATCGTTTGGATGAGGCTTTGGCTATTTATAAACAGGCTTTCATGATTCGCGATTCTATCAATATAGCTACACTCAATAAACAGACGGAGCAATTAAAAAAAGATTATAACGCTGATTTGCTCTTACTTGAAAAAGAGAAAATCGAGCATACTACCCAGTTGGTATTTCTTATTTTGACAGGCGTTGTTTTTATCATTCTCATTGTTTTCATTATTCATACTTATTGCATCAGAAAGCATCTCCATAAATCAGAAAGAGAGATGAGGCGGATGGCAGAAGAAACAGAGCAGGCCAATGTGGCTAAAGAGCTTTTTCTATCCACTATCAGTACGGCTATCAGCCGTCCGTTGAATGAGGTGGTGGATGGCTCTATGGCATTGGCTACTGATAATGTAATAGACATGGAAGACAGAAAGAGAATCTCCGGATCTATCGATAAGACTTCTACTAAATTGATGGAGCTGATTAACAATATACTTGATCTCTCGAGACTTGAGGCTGGAATGATGAAGTACAGAGAAGAAAATGTTGATCTTTTAATGGTTATCCGCAGTTGGATCGACACTTTGCCCGATAATATCCGGGAGCGTTTGACGGTTTCACTTCCTCAGCATATTTCCTTTCCGGTTTATATGGATGTTGTGCGTCTACAGGAGATTTTCAATAATGTAGTTCTGACATCTCCCGGTGAGTTATCTTTGATTATTGAGCCGATAAAAGATGGAAGCTATATGCAGATATGCATCACAGGCTCTATACTTTCTTCCGGGCAGCAGTTGCAGGAAATAAGCATTGCTAATGAAGTAAACCGGTTGTTGGCAGAACATTTTGGTGGATGTTATGAAGTGAGTTTGGAAACCAATTCTGTTTGTTTGATTATTCCTCTGTTGCAGAAATAAAAAAATCCCCACCCACTTACCACTATCTTCTCAGACGGTATTGGTAAGTGGGGTGAGGAACACAAACAAAACAAACAATATATTCTTGTTAAAAAGGGATGATCTCTCTTTTTTAATTTATCATGATCTGGGATATTCTATCATCATTTCCGAATCGGAACACAAGGTGATAGGACATTTCTCAATAAGTGTACCTAAGTCAATTTCTACGCGGTCAAGTATAATATCATACGTCGTGTTCACGAATTGTTTGATTTTTACAAGTCCTTTAAACAACTGTTTTATAAGTTGTGCAGAACGTTCATAGGCATACCAGTGACCTTCTTCTTCGTACAGATACACTTGCTGTGTATTTTCTGATTCGCGAGTTAAGATATCGAGTATTTCCATAATATTGTATTTTATTGATTGTTAATCTATATCGCGTACACAACGTATAGTCATCTTATAAGAACTATTATAGCTATCTAAAAATAAAACTTCTCCATCTATACCAAAGTGTCTCTTTTTATTTATATCAGTATCTCCGAATCTCCAATGAGTACGGGAAAAGGATCTGTCAGTATATTTATATCCTCCACTATAATAATCATAATCATATGAATGAATAACGTTCGTTTTATCATTGAGAAACATAATCATCAACTCGCGCTGATTAGGAGCTCTCCATTTATAACCACCTTCTGTGTAGTTTTTGCATTTACTATTATGATAGGTGTCGATATCAAAAATACTTTTCCATACAACGCCACTTCCCTCTCTTTGATCTACAAAACTGTTTGCCATTTGAAATGCTTTGTAGGGTCTGTTAGTATCACTAAAATTATCATGACGCTCTAATTCTGCTTCCACTTTTCCCGGTCGTATGTTTTGAGGGGTCATATAACTCATTCTGAAATTATTGTTACTCTTTGTATAGGCAGGTGATACTGTCTTAGCCTTTTGATCTGCATTTGCATTGGTTAAACCCAAATTACGGACACATCTTAGTTGCTGCGGAGAATAGAATTTGGTATTTCCTTCGGTACCTCCTAAAAAACCACTAAAAGAGCATCCTTCTTCTGACCAGATTTTTAATCCGTCACTTGTAATGTAATGATAGCGGGTGTCGTCACCGGTTACTCCACTTGTGATAGAACTATCGTCAAATAATGGAGATGGTAAACTTTTTGCACCTAAAAACATACTCATTAATTGTGCACTGGCTGGCAGATACCATTTCACTTCATCCATATCAATAGTTCCATCTCCATCTTCGTCTCTATTTCTGGAGAGGCATTCGGCTATAGCTGCAACATCCTTCATGGAATATGTATATCCTTTAGCATCAGCAGTGTATGTTATATATGAATTCCACTTATTGTTTTTTACATAACTATATGTATTGTAAAATCCATTATCTACAGACCATGAACCATAATATTCACTTCCCCGGGCACTACTGGCCCGGTCGCCATTTGGTCTGTTACTGCTTGTTAACTTCCAGGATGGTATACCTGTTTCATTCACATGCTCCATACCTAAAGCATTTCCATCGTCGTTTAGGTCGGTAGTACTGTAGTAAGTCTGGATTGATCTTTGGGTGAACATATATTTCGCTTCCGAATAACTACTTTCTTTGTCTGCACTGTACTGAGGTGAGAGGAATAATAGTAGTTTACGGTTCTCTTTATTCACAAAATACTTCCAGTAATGACTTTTGTCCGTCCACTCTCTGGCAGCTTTGTCTGTGGGGGGGGTATCATAATAATATTCATCTATGAAGATTGTGTAATAATAAGTCTTCTTTTGATTATATCCTAAATCTGCTCCACGGGATTCCATGTCTTTTTTTAAATCATACAAATAGATAGGAGTTGTTCCCTTTTCTCTGTATTTTGCCAATGTTTGGGCATCTGTTGTTCTTTGGAGTTTAATCCATTTGTAATCTCCTGCATCTTTTTCTGTTCCTGGCAGTTTACCTGTTTCACTGTATATTGCATCATCAGCAAATGGAGATTGTATGATGAATGACAACTCTTTGATTTCTTCGTAAGTAAATCCTAAATTGATACAATTGTAGTGGGCATCCAAAGAGTATACAATGGTCTTAGCATCTACTACATCGCCTTCAACTCCCGGATTGGCACCTTCTTCATCTTCACCACCTTGTACTTCAACAATAATACTCTCTACGTCGTTGATTGTAACATTGTAAGTGTATTTTTTGTTACGCTTGCTTTTGAAGTTCTCAATGTCATTTGCTCCTCCTCCTAAATGTATGATATATTTAACGTCTGCAGTTCTAATTCCATCCGGATTTGATGCATTTGTTATATTCATTTTGGCTTTTATCTCTACATAGGTAGCATTTTCTTCTACATGTCTGTATTCTCCTGTATTTCCTCCGTTTTCGTTTTTATATTCTTTTTCTCTATCTGTATATTTAGAGAGAACATTTCCCTCTCTATCTTGTGTTATGGCATCTTTTAGATTTTCCTGCATGTAGAAACCAAAAGAATATACATTGTTGTCTATAGTAATGCCACTGTTCTGTTCTCCACTGTTTGAATAAGTTGTTTCAGGATAATTGTCAGTATGAGCTATAAGGTAAGAGCTGGTAGGAATGTTGTAAACTTGCCAACTTGTCAATTCAAATTTCTCTATCTTGTCTCCTAAATTAATTTTAAATTGGATATGAGAGTCCAAACGGCATAGGCGTAAAGTTCCATTTATAGCACCACCACGAACAGGTATATAGCAGGTACCTTCTGCCTTTGCTTCGTTTGTTATAGTGTTATCCGCACTTTCAAATGTTCCGCTCATTAGTAAGCGGGGAGTCTCGCGGTTTATATTTCCATCGTTATTTAATGTTGTAAAAATAGCTTTTAATTCATTGACTGAATTAACTCGATCCAGTTTAGCTTTTAATTCTCCTTTTTTATCCAACTCATTACCTTCAACATTGGCTATGCCATAAATATAACTTTTTCCACTGGTGGTTTGTATACCTGTTATTGTACCCTTGGTTGGAGAGGATTGATCTCCATTGGTATGCCCAAAACCGGTTAGCGCATCACTGTTATAATAGTGGCTGCCTTGCTTTTTTTCACCTTGAGAATTGAAAATAAACAGATATAAATCATTTACCTGAAATTCTCCGGCATCGCTGAGCCGTGTATTGACTTTCTGCATCTCCGATGTGTTGAATTGGAAGTCAACTTCTACAGGTATCCCTTCTTCTACCTGGTTTTCGTCCTGATAGGTTTCGTCTGTACAGGCTGTACAGAAAAGAATTGCCAGTATAAGGCTGAATGTCTGTTTTGCGTATGCAAATATATTGTTTTGCTTTTTCATGCGTAAATTCTCCTTTAATTAATTAAATGGTGGTACATCTACATTAATATAGTCCCATCTTTCTACTTCGTAGCTACATTGAGTAGTTACATTGACATCCTGGCTTATACTTGTGATGTTGAATTTATACCAATTGTTTCGAAGTATGTCAAAGGTATCTCCTTTGCCGTTTACCTTGAAATCTATCCTGTATACTTTCTGTATTTTTTCCGAGAGTGATGTAGTCAGTTCACCTGTTATCTCAAGATAGGAAATCTGGTTGTCACTTACATCTTTATTCTTATACTCGGGGATGTAGATTTTATTTTGTATACCAGCTTTTTGCTCACTGGTGGTTGCTGTGAATGTTATATTTCCTTGCATTAAAGCACTCTGAGGTATGGAAGGAGTAGTCATTGTTTCATTACTGACAGGTATACAATATCCTTTTGTATTGTAATTGCATACTTTGACTGTTTCTAATTTAAAGTGATCAAACCCGGTTCCACTATTCAGTGTTACGTCTACTTTTGCGATGGCTCTTATGAGTGATAAGCTTGCTTGATTGATATCCTTTTCTTGAATGGCATCAAGAGAACAAGTGCCCCACATCGGGATATACTTCTTATTAGTGCCCTGTGTTGGAAATACCCAATCACCTTGACCAGAGGTATATGCATATTCCAATTGGTTGTATAGGGCTTTTTTGTTTACTACCGAAATCGGAGCCGTTATACTTCTTGCCGTCAAATTAGTAAGTACTACTATTTCTATACCGTTACTCTGATGTTGGTAATCACTTTCCAGTACTCCAATGATGGTACGGGTAGCATTTCCATCCGTTCCGCTAATATATACTTTGCTGGCTTTTTCTATAAAAGAACCATTTTGACTGAAAACATATACATGTACATCATTTATATACTGTTCGCCTGCTGTACCGGCTTGAATGTCTGTTGAAGTAGCCTGTGGCATATTCAACGTGAGATGAACCTGAACCGGATTCTCTTGTTCTATAGGGTATTCTTCTATCAGCTCATTCTGTATACAGGATGTAGTAGCCAGGCAGAGGAATGCCAACAGACAATATGTTAGTTTTGAATATCTCATTGCTTTGTTCTTTTTAGAGTTCGAAGTCGTTTATGTTCACGATCCAGTCATTGATCTGAATTTTGGTACTGATCAGTGTCATGTTCTCGTCGACGAAGAAAATCATTCCGAAATTATCTTCGCGATCCAGATATTCTTCGAGAGGCATATTGAGTTGGCTTGGTTGCAGTAGGCTCAGATATCCGATCAGTGAACCATTGGCAAGTAAATTCTTGTTTGTTTGCTGGTCTACAATTCTCAGTTCCGGCTTTTGGGTTTTGAGCAGACGTCCTACACTAATTTCGGCTACAGCTGCAGGATATTCACTTTCTGTAGTACCATCTGCACTGAAAGCACGTGTGCTAATGCTTGTATCTTCTGTGACATAGGGGAGATAGGTAAGCAGGTTGTCTTTCAGCAGTGTATTATCGTAGTTCATCCAGCCATTGTCATCATAGAGGGTATATGAAAACCGCTCTTTGCTGATAGCATTGGCACGGGTGATAGGTTTATCAGGATTTTGATTGACTTGTGCAATCACAACACGTATGGTATTGGTGTTTTTTGTCAAAGGAACGGTAACGATGTTCTGTCTGCCGCTACGAGTGAATGATTGCTTGGTAACTTCTCCGTGCCAGAGGGGTGAGAGCGGATCTTTTACGATGTATTTTCCTTCTTCGCCGTCAGTACGAGTTTGAGATTCTTTGTTACGTAAAGTCAATGCGGTGAGGTCTTCAATTCTGGAGTTGGCAGTCATCAAAGGGACGGCGAAAGACTGGTCATCCAGTCCGGCCCAGGTTACGAGGTGGTAGTCGCCCGGCTCGATGTCTACAGACATCGTGTATTCTCCGGTTCCTAATCTGTCTTCACCTTCTTCTGTTTTCTGATAGACGAATTTTCCTTCATCGTCGAAGGCATATAGTGTTACGGTTTTTACTTCTTTTGCGAAAGCATCTTCAAAAGCCATGTTTCTGTCATACACAAACTTTACGCGGTATTCGATGCTGCAATCGCCTTCTTCGAAGTCCAGGATAGAATCACAGGATGCCATTGCACCAGCCAATACTGTTAGTAGCAGTATTTTGTTTGCTTCTTTTTGTATGGTAGTGAGTATTCGTTTCATGCTTTCTTTATTTTTTTACTATGAGCTTATTGTCTTGTTTGGGATCTTTGTTGGGTGTTAAACCCTGAGAGAAAAAGAGAAGCGGGGGGAGGAGGGACCCTCTGTTCCCCCGCTTGGAGTTTGTTTATGTGTGATGCAATTAGAGTTCGATTTCGTTTAGATTAACTGTCCAATTTTTAACTGTAACATCTAAGCTTAATAATGTAGGATCTCCAGGAGTTGGTGTGTCAATTTCAGGAAGGCCTAAATCTTTGATAGACTTAACAGTCAGCAGGTAGGAGTTATTCCGAAGAATATTGGCCTCGATAGCAGCTGTTTTGATATCGGCTGCGTAGTAGCAAACGCCTTTAGTATATTTGGTTACACCAACCTTAGTCATAAAATCAGAGTTTGTACTACCATCTGTTAAGCCAAATGATGGTTCTAAGCTACCGTTGAATACTTTATTTAATTCAGCATAATTTTTATATAGCACATTTTTATAAACGTAGAAGTTGACATCTTTAGTTGTTACTCCATCTACAGAAACGATGGCTTTATAATAAATCTTAGTAGTAACGTTAGAGTTGTTGTTTTCGAAGCAGTATGTATCTTTGTCAATACCGTTCATTGCCTTAGTGTCTTGTCCGAATATGCTCCATAAATCTTCCTCTCCGTCAGTAGTAAACTTATTCCAGAAATCGTTGGCGTCGAAGTATGTGGTTGTTAATGCTAAGGCATTAGATTTTTTATTTAAATTAGCAAAAGTGTAATCTGTTAGTTTTACTGACAATGTTTGAGCGTTTGTTATGCTGGATGCTGTAGCAGTAAAAGTGTAATCATCTTGTGTAGTAGCTTCTGTTAGTTTAGCTGCAACACGATCTACAGATACTTTTGCTTCATTATTGTCACTCTTGGCTATTATATCGAGGCTTTTTTGTTCGCCAGACATGAAGAAGTTTCCTTTGTTGGCAGTAGAAGCATAGTCTCCTAAGTCGAATGCACTCTTAGATTCAAGTACGTCAGCAGGTACTCCGTTGCTATTAACATATACCTTTACATTTACCATACCGGGAGCAACTAATTCATGGTTCGTTAGTGTGTATTTATTGCCTACTTTTGTAAAATCACTTACATCGTAAGTTTTGGTAAATGTAGGTGCTCCATTTGCGTAAGTCAATACTAATGTAATATCGTTGACATTAGATTCAAGGGCAGTTCCTTCACTGTCTTCATCAGGTTTTACAGTAGTTCCTCTTGTGTTAGAGCTTGTAGGAAATGCAATACCGAAATTGAATATTGCATCTTTTGTTGCGTTCTCGCCACCATTAACGATTGCATCATCTTCATTGCTGCAAGATGCCATAGCCATTACTGCTAATCCTGCTAAAAATAAACTTCTTAGTTTCATAATCTATAAAATTAAATATTAATACTTTTTGATTCTTGTTTTTGATTTTACACTTTCAAGGAGTGCGGTCCTTACTTTTTTGAGAGAGAGTGACATTATTATTTAATATAATAATGTGGGTTCTGTTCATGTGTGGAGTTCTGTAGATTTGGAAGTGTCTTATCTAATAAGGAGAGAGCTTCCGAATAAAAGTTTCTTTTTTCTTTGAAATGTTTTTTTGTTTGTTTTATTGTTTACTATTGTTTTGTTCTTTAACTATGCTCTTTTTTGTTTTGCAGAAGCTTCTATATAAGGAAGAGAAGTTTCGTGCTTTTATATTTTAAGGAGAGGCATATCCTTTTTGTCTTTCGACATTGCAAAGATAGAGGGAAGTCATGAGTCCGCTCATTGGTATTTTTTTCAAAAATGTGCGATGTTTTCTGCAAAATGTAAAGTAGGGTTCTTATGGTATGTATTTCAGTCAAAAATGAATGAAATACGACTTAATTCTCATGACACAGGGGTGTTTTCACGCATTTCTCACTCATGTTTTTCATTTAAAACAGATTCTTTTTTGCTGAATTATATCTGTTTTTTTTGTTTGGATTCAATGAGAACTTGATGATGAATTTAACATGGTATGTGGGGGGAAGATTTTATATATCGCGGGATTAGATTATATCTTTGTTGGATATCTGATAGCGGATCTATGTTGGATCAATTTCATGAATGTTTTTTTTGCTGTTTTGAAATAGAGAAACAATTTAAGAAGGAAAAAGCTGATATGTGAAATGTGAAAAAATATTACAAATAAGTTGTTTTTCAAATTGTTGATTATCAGTGTTATATGTAGACTCGTTTTTTCTCTACGAGAAATCGGCTGTTTCTCTACGACGATCGGGGTGATCTTCTACGAGAAACGGGACGAAGCTCGTAGAGCAAAGATGTAAAAAGTTATAATGTTTTACAAAGTGGTGTTGTCATCAGAAATCAGATAATAAATAGTACTCTGTGAAACTCAGTATTACTCTGTGGTAAAATAGTACTAATGTACTGATCCGACAAATAGATCCTTGTCAAAAGAACAATTATAAATAACAGGGGAATCAAGATGGTGGATCGGATACTGTTGATGGTTGATCTGTAAACTGTTGATAAACAGTGATTAATGAATCCTTGTTTTCATATATGCAAGATTGTACACTCTTGTGTGACAAGAATGTACATTCTTGCTACGCAAAGATGTACATTTTTGTAGTGCAAAAGTGTACAATCTTGCATACTTGAAATGTAATGTTAAAGATATGAGTTAATAATGTTAATCCTGTTTATCCTGCTAAGAAAGAATAGGGATAATACACGTCGGATAAATACCTTGGGGGAGGTATTCATCCGACGTGTATTAAATATATAAGAAATTAAGAGAGAAAAGTATTCTTTATTCTACCGGGAAGTTGCGTTGTTTGGCTACTTCCTGTAAATTGGCTTCTGCCTCTGATACTCCTGCTTCTTTGGCACGAGTGAAATATTGTTGTGCTGTATCAAGATCACCCTCTATCAGCGCTATTACGCCTAAATTGTTTTGAGTAGCTCCTTCGTTAGCATCGGCTTTAGTGAGATATTTTTTGGCGATAGTAAGATCACCACCACGCTGAATCTCCATAGCTGCTGCGTTCAGATTAGCTGTCGGGTCATTCGGGAACATAAGTACTGCTACCTGGAAGGCATGGTTGAACTCTTCGCTACCCTGTTCGTAGGTTTGTGCTACATTGAATATCTCTTGTAGACTCAGCTGTTGCGGATGGGTATTGATAATCTCTTTCGCTTCATCAAGATTGAATCCGCGTACGGTGTATGCCACTGTATAGTCTGAGTGGCGTAGAGCCGGATAGCATTCGTTTAGCAAAAAGCGGTATGTTTCGGGGCCTACAAGACGGGCGATACGTTTCTCTTTGGCATCCATGTCTTTTTCGTCCAAATCAATCATTTGTAGAATCTCTTCTTTTTGTGGCAATGCAGAGTTTATTATAAATTTGCGGAATCCTGCCCAGTCTTCAGGAGTAGAAGCCATGGTGAGTAGCCCTTCCGGGAAATCATAGTAATTGCGGACATAATTCAGCAGAGCGGCGGTACGGCCTTTTGCCAGACGATCATTGTTGGCGTAGCTACCTTCGGGGGAGGCATATCCTTCGAGGCGAATCCCTGTGATGGAGATGTTCTTATCGTTGCGAATGGTATCAATAGTGGCGCGTATCTTGGCCAGTTCTGCCTGATTGCGACGGTATTCCGGATAGATTATTGTTTTGTTGACCGGGAAGTCGAGGAAAGCACTACCTTCCACAGCACGGTGTTTAACCTCTTCGGCTTTGGGTGTGATGTACGCGATGGCCGGTTGCAATTTGATGCGTTCAATATTTAATGTGGCAATCGGATCGAGTGTATTGGCTTCAACGATATTGCGGCAACCGCAAAGATCGGCATCCATTACAAGATTGGCCTTTTGCATCCAAGCTTCGTAGGGAAGCTGTACGAGGTAACTGACCCGTTGCTCTGTTTTGCGTTTACGACGTAGAATAACGAAAGCGTCTTTAGGGACTGTATTACCACGTTCGTTGACAAGCGCACGACGGCGTCCGTAAATTACAATCGGAGAAAGTGTCTTTGTGTGACCGTTGGCTTCCAGTATCGGGGTGAGGGTGGCAGAACGGTTGGATGAAATCTTCATGTTTGTCTGCATGATGATATCCATAGCAATCGTAAGGCGATTGTCGTCACTCCGGGTGATGGATTGATTCTCAATACGTACCTGATCTTTGTACACAGTTTGTGCCTGGGTACTCAACCCCGGCAATATTACTAATAATAAGAGGTATATTACTTTTTTCATATCGTTTGCAGCGTTTGTTTAAAATAAATAGATTAAGCTGAGCGAAGCTTTGGTTGGGCCGAAATAATTCTTGTAGCCTTCACCAAGTTTACCGCCACACTCTACACAGGAGAACTGCTCATATTTGACACGGGCATAACCCACACCGATGTTGGCTTCGATATTCCAGTGTTTACTCATGATCCATTGGTAGCCATAAGAAATACCGGCTCCATAAAAATGTCCTTTGTAACGGTGATCTTTCAGACCCTTCCAGATTCCCCAGGGCATATCAATACCGGCTACCTGATAAATGCCTCCGTGTGCGTGTATACCGATAAAATGCCCGTTAAAACGGTCGCAGAACCAATAACGGTATTCCGGTTGGAATGCAAGCATCTTGAACATTTTGTTGTTACTGGCTTCCCAGGGGGTGTAGTTGGCATACAGGTCCAGGGTAGATTTTTTACTCAAGCCGATTTCGGCTCCGAGATTGATGGTTTTGGTGATGTCCATTAACACATTTGTTTTTATACCCACTACCTGCCCATATAATAAGGTGGAAGCGAACAAATAAACGAATAAAAACAGTTTTCTTTTATTTTCCATTATGCGTGGTAGGTTTTGTTTTGTTTTAGTGCAAAGGTAGCCCGATTCCTTTTATCCATTAATTGGCATATTCATCTTTGTTCGGAGGTGATTCTTGCAATTGATATATCATTTCGGAGGGATGATTTTGTATAGTGTGTGTTTTAATCTTATTGATAGGTATATAATTCATATTTTTATAGGTGGTGTTTTTGTTATCGTTTGTGTTTAATTCAGGGGTAGTGGGTGTTTAATAAGTTGTATATTCTGTTCAAGTGCTTGTATGAGGTGTATATCATTCGAAAAAGATGGGTAAATCATTCATTTTTTCTTCAGAAAAGTTTTTTTAATCAAATAAAGTCTTTATGTTTGCATCAGAAACAAACAAATGAAGGTCCCCACGAGGAATACAAACAAAACAAACTTTGGTGATAACAAACAAGCATTGGTAATAAAAAAAATGGAGGACCCATTATGAAGACTATTTATTCTTTTATCGTAATTGCATTAGTATTTGGTTTTACTTCCTGCACAAGTGCAGACAATGATATAGTAGAACAAACTTCTCTTTTTGAATCAGTAAGGAGTGCTTATGGCGTAGAAAACGTTACATATAGTATTACAGGTGCTGATAATATTCCATCAGTTTCAACAGAAGATATGCGTAATGTTCTTGAGGCTTTGCGTCAGAACAGTAATACTCAACACAATTGTATACGTACCTCAGAGAATGGTTATGAAAAAGTGATCATGTCCGGCAACTATCAGGCTTCTACTCGTAGCAGCGTGAATGAAGGATTTGCACTGAGCGTTGAGCTAAAATTCAGCTTTGATAATAATAAGGTATATTACTGGGGTACTGATTACTCTTTCTCTTCCAATTTATTCGATTGGCGTGCACAAGGTTTGTCACTTTCTCCGGTGAAGGGTGGTGATGGTAATACTTATGGATTTGAATCAGAAAGCTACCTGTATTTCAAAGTAAAAGATGAAGGTAATGTGTTGGTGAAAGTGCCGGTAGTATTCAAAGGCAATTACAACTTTCTGACAGAAGAAGGAACATATAGTTTTCAACTATTAAAATATAGTAAGTAATTATTTATTGTACGATAAAAAAATAATAAGGTGGGGAGCACTAAAACAAACAATTGACTATTTTGCATAAATAGCTGAGGAACACCGAAAACAAGAACAAACTAATCCCTTGCAGACTTCAGTCTGCAGGGGATCTTATTATGATAATGTGATCTTGTGTCTTTGATTGAATGTTTTGATAGGGGTAATAAATATAAGTTTATTTATCATTTGTTTCGTATTTGGTAAATTATAGATATATTTGTGTCTTGATACGAATAAATAATAATGTAGTTATCACTATTTTGGCACAGATGAAACAGCATTTGATTAAACTTTCATTGCTAATACTCTGCCTTTTTGGGGCTCCGTACTTTTCTTATTCTTTCTCATTTTATGGTAACATGCTTCCTGTTACGATGAATAATGGGTTGAATAACAATACTATTTATGATATCCATAATGGAAAGAGAGGATTTGTCTGGTTTGCTACAGATATGGGTCTCAGTCGTTATGATGGTTTTCGATTACTGAATTACCCTTTGACTTCTCGTTATGATTCTCTTTCACAACCGGTGTTGGATGCTGTATATTCTATTTCGGAAGATACTGACGGCTTACTTTATCTTCGTCTTTTGCGAGGGATTGTTTGCTTTGATACGAATAAAGAAATTTATCTGCCTGTAAACTTTAATTCGTCACTTGATACGAAAAGTATCACCTCTTTATATATAGTAAATAAAGATTTTATTTGTATAGGAACCAGTAATGGGCTCTATGTAGGAAAAGTAGTTCGTTCAGAAAAGGAGGGAGAGGAGTGTATTACGGTTAGTCTGTCCGCTGAGCCTGTTATGTCCGGAAGTATTTCAGAACTGTGTGGAATTGGCAGCGAGACTCTTTTTGCCTGTGTGGACAATACAAAGGTGGCGATTTATGATGTTATTTCCGGAAAGACAGAGATACCTAAAACGGGATATGGTAAAATAACAGCACTTCATTGTTATGGAGATTATCTGTGGATATGCTCATCGCGGACAAACATTGAATGCTATGATTTCAAACGGCAAACATCTCATATCATACATGATGCAGGAGGGCATTCGCCATTACAGGATACATATGTGACAGATGTTATCTGCCTCGATGAAAATACTTATTATATAGCTGCCTGGACTGGGTTGTTTCGCCTGGAATTTGATTCTGCGGATTTGAGTAAAGCTACTTGCAAAATGGATTATGTGGAGTGACCATATAATTTTAAGATAGTAAAAAAAGTGACGAGCTTACTGTGGGATGATTCGCAGAAGATGCTGTGGGTAGGTACCTTTGGGGGTGGGGCACTAAAAGTTGATTTTACCAAGGATGCATGTAATCGGCTGGAACAGCGGTTTAATGCAGAGGTCACAGCTATCGAAGAAGATATGAAAGGCTGCGTGTGGATAGCTACTAATAAGGGACAGGTATGGAGAAGTTCCTCCACTGTTCTTTCAGAGAATACTTCTTTTGTGTTATGGACAAAAGGAATAAAAGAAAACGAGAACTACAGGATTTACAAAGATAGAAACGGATGTTTATGGCTGGGGGATGAGCATGCCGGAGTTTTGTATATTGATCCGGTAACTGAAGAGGTGAGATCTTATAAGCTGGCTCCTGTAGGTACAACTGATTTTGCGGCTTCTATACGTCAGTTCTGTCTGGATTCCAGAAATCGTTTGTGGATTGCAACAGCAGAGGGACTGATTCTTTTTGATAACAAAGAGAATACCAGCCGACTGATGCAGTTGGAAGATAAAGGCGTGAAAGTGAAAGATGTACGTGCCATCGCAGAAGATAAAGAAGGAAATATATGGGTGGGTACGAATCTTGGATTGAAGCGTATCGATGTACAGGGAACCGATATCACTTTGTTTGGAAACTATGAACGGGATGCCGGATTGAATGTGGCACCAGTCAATTTTATCTATGTTAATAGTTACAATCAGATATTTGCTTCTTACTCCGATAAAATACTTCGTATAGATGGGCGTGAAAAGGATAAGGTAGAAAGTGCATTTACTCTGATGAATGGTTTGAGTAGCGGGCACATTTTCTGTATGGTTGATGATCAGAATGGAAATACCTGGTTGGGAAGTAATTCGGGTATTATGACAATAAGAAATGACCGGACTACATTTTACAACTATGCTTTGTTTGGAGATTGTGATAAAGTATGTCGTCTTCGGGATGGCCGATTATTGTGGGGGAATTCAGGAGAACTGATTTACTTTGACCCGTTGATGGCTAAGAGTACCCGGAACAAAAGCCGGTTGGTCGTATCGGAATTATGGGTGAATGGTGAGTCTGTGTCAGTAGGAGAGAAAAGGAACGGGCAGGTATTGCTGACTACTTCGCCCAATTTACAGCAGAAGTTTGTATTTGATGCAGATAATAATGATTTCACTTTTTATTTTTCTGATTTGCAGTTTGGCATGATGCAACGGAAAATAGCTTATCGGTTATTGCCGGATGAGGCGTGGAAAATAGGAACCTTGGAAAATGGTATTTCGTACAGACGTCTACCTGTAGGAGACTATACACTGCAAGTGAAACTGATCTATCCGGATGCCAGTGAAGGTGAAATGATTGAAATGTCTATTCGTGTGAATACGCATTGGTGGAAAACAGGTTGGGCCTACTTGGGATATATGGCTCTGTTTTTCGGAATACTCTTTACCGTGTATTATTTTATGGAACGTAAAGGGAAAAAACGTGAAATACACAGAGCTCGTGAGATGGAGCTGAAAGAAACACTAAATCTTGCAAAGATGAAACAAGAGCAAAAACAAGAAATAGAAACGATGCGTAATCAGTTGCTCACTCTGTTTGTGCAGGAACTGCGTACGCCACTTTCACTGATTATTGCACCATTGAAGGAAATGTCGCAGGAAAACGACTTATCGGCCAGGATTCTGTCGAAGGTACGTGTGGCATACAGAAACTCTCTTGGGATGCTGGATGCATGTAATCAGTTACTGGCAATTTATACTCAACGACCTTTGGCGGAAAAGTTGGAAGTATCTCGTAATACTGCTGATAAGATTATAGATAAAGTAGTATTTACAGTGAGCGAACTGGTACGTATGAATCAGATTGACTTCCATTATGATAAGAAGACCAAAAAAGAACTTGAAATCTGGGTGGACAGTAATAGAATCCGGTTTGTGTTGCATAATTTGCTTTCTAATGCATTCAACCATGTACGATTATCGGGCTCGGTACATTTATCAATGCAGGAGACGGTGAACGATGGGGTGGCTTATTGTACAATTACTGTTTCGGATAATGGAAAAAGCCAGGTGAAGGAGGTCAGGCAGACAGTGGATGAAGAGCTTCAGACAGATCTGGCAGGGATTGAACTGGGATACGATGTGATGGAACAAGTTATCCTGTTTCACCACGGATCAATAAGCTTGAATAGTGAAGAAGGGAAGGGGACGGAGGTTGTTGTAAACATCCCTATTGGAAAAGAGGTACTGGAAAATGATCCGAATATTTTGTTTGTGGAAGAGGATGAACCGGAGGAAGTAGTGGAGACTGTAACACCTGTAGTTGAGACTGAAAAACCTCGGGAAGTGCCCAGACCGGAAGAGACTGTAGTACATATACCTGTTGAAACCCCTGCTGTCACACGGGCGAAAAAGAATCTGTTGATTGTAGAAGATCATAAAGATATCCGCCTCTATCTGAAAGTTCTTTTCGGGAAGGATTATAATATAATGATGGCTACCAATGGACAGGAAGGTGTGGACATGGCTATCAAAGAGCAGCCGGATCTGATTCTTTGTGATGTGATGATGCCCATAAAGGATGGATTTGAATGTTGTAAGGAGGTGAAAGAAGGATTGGATACTTGTCATATTCCGTTTATCATGTTGACGGCAAAGGTGGAAGATGAAGACATTGTCAAAGGGCTTGAATTGGGTGCGGATGATTATATTTTGAAACCTTTTACTCCGAGCATATTGAAAGCTAAAGTTCGGAATTTGATAAATGGGCGTGTAAACCTGAAGCAGATGTATACCAAACTGCTGGTGTTGCCGGAAAATGGTAATAATAATGAAACTGACGAAGGGGCAGAGGAGATGAAGATGGAAGATCCGTTTATTGCTTCGTTAGTGAAAATTATCGAAGAGAATATTCGTGAAGCAGATTTTAATGTAAAGCGACTGGCATCGGATATGAATATGAGCCAACCTACGTTATATCGAAAAGTAAAGCAGAGTACCGATTTTACGATTATAGAACTGATAAGAGGGGTACGTATGAAAAAAGCGGCTGGACTGCTGAAACAGAAGGTGTATGCTGTTCAGGAAGTGGCCGAGATGGTAGGGTATAATGACATACCTACCTTCCGTAAGCACTTTGTGGATACATTTGGTTCGACACCCTCTACTTATGCGAATTCAACGGATAATTCCTGATTCTCGATTAAAATAATTACCTTTGCACGCGAAAACCAATAACCGGATAAGAGCGTGCAAAGATATTTCATTTATTTGGCTTACGACGGAACCAACTACCACGGTTGGCAGATTCAACCCAATGGAAGCAGTGTGCAGGAGTGTCTGATGAAAGCATTGTCTACTTTTCTTAGAAGAGAAGTAGAAGTGATAGGAGCCGGGAGAACCGATGCAGGTGTACATGCCTCATTGATGGTGGCGCATTTTGATAATGAAGAAGAACTCGATACCCTGATTGTTGCCGATAAACTGAATCGTTTGTTACCTCCGGATATTTCGGTTTTCAAAGTTTGCAGGGTGAAGAACGATGCACATGCACGTTTTGATGCAACGGCACGTACCTATAAGTATTACGTCACTACCACCAAATATCCTTTCAATCGGCAGTATCGTTGCCGCGTCTATGGTGCATTGGATTTTGAGCTGATGAATAAAGCGGCTGCAACCTTGTTTGACTATTCGGATTTCACAAGCTTCAGTAAACTTCATACGGATGTGAAAACTAACCTTTGCAGGATTATGCATGCAGAATGGACACAGGAAGATGATACCACCTGGGTATTTACTATCCGGGCAGATCGTTTTTTGCGTAACATGGTGCGCGCGATAGTAGGTACTCTGCTTGAAGTGGGTCGTGGTAAACTTACTGTTGAAGGTTTCTGCCAGATCATCGAACAGCAAGACCGTTGCAAAGCGGGTACTTCTGCTCCCGGTAATGCACTCTTTCTTGTTGACGTAGAATATCCTCAGGACCTTTTCCTCTTATGAGAAAAGCTGCCTCAATCGTAAATTGTAAACCGTTTAATTGTAAATAAATTCATGTGGTTATTACTTGCCTTCCTCTCAGCTGCTTTACTGGGATTTTATGATGTGTTCAAGAAGCAGTCTCTCAAAGACAATGCTGTACTTCCGGTGTTGTTTTTGAATACGATTTTCTCGAGTCTGATCTTTTTGCCTTTTATACTCTTGTCTGTATATACTCCTGGTGTATTGGGTGGGACAATGTTCGAAGTTCCTGTTGCCGGCTGGGATGTGCACAAGTATATTGTAATAAAGTCGTTTATTGTTCTTTCTTCGTGGATATTCGGTTATTTCGGAATGAAACACTTGCCATTGACCATTGTGGGACCTATTAACGCCACCCGTCCGGTGATGGTATTGGTAGGAGCGATGCTGATATTCGGAGAACGTCTGAACCTCTATCAATGGATTGGAGTGCTAATGGCTGTTATCTCTTTTTTTATGCTGAGCCGGTCCGGGAAAAAAGAAGGTATTGACTTTAAACACGATAAGTGGATCTTTTTTATTGTTCTGGCTGCTGTGATGGGTGCCATTAGTGGTTTGTATGACAAATACCTGATGAAACATCTCAATCCGATGTTAGTACAGTCGTGGTACAATGTATATCAAGTGTTTATCATGTGTCCTATTCTGGCATTGCTTTGGTGGCCGAAGCGTAAAACTACCACGCCTTTCCGCTGGGACTGGACGATCATCTTGATTTCTGTTTTTCTATGTGCTGCCGATTTTGTATATTTCTATGCACTGAGTTATGAAGATTCCATGATTTCTATTGTTTCTATGGTTCGCCGTGGTAGTGTTGTTGTGTCTTTCCTTTTCGGAGCATTGTTCTTCCGTGAAAAGAATTTAAAAAGTAAAGCAATTGACCTTATCCTGGTGCTGATTGGAATGTTCTTCCTATATTTGGGAACGAAATAGGTGCTTCCTGCACGGGGAGGTACGACAGGCGATGGTTTTAAATTAAATTTAATAGATGGTGACGGATGAAAAAGATAGATAGAAGATGGGGCTTTGGTAAAAAAGAAGTCAGTTTAGGAATGATTCTTTTAGGCTTGGGTTTGTTTTTGTTTGCTCCGCTTCGGGCGCAGCAGGAGGCTAAGGCAGTATTTGTCAGTATGCCTGATTCTCTTTCTCCACTGCTTACGGCAGTGAATCGTGCTGATTTTATTGATTTTCTGGAGAGTAAAATGAAAGCAAAGGTAGAGAATCGTTTCGGGGGTGAGTCAGAGATGACTGAGCTGAACAAAGATTATATTCGTATTCAGATGTCTCCGCAAAGTACCTGGCAAATGAAACTGTTGGCTGTTAACGATTCTACACAGGTTATCTGTACGGTGTCTACTGCTTGTGCTCCGGCATGTGATAGCAGCATTCAGTTCTACACCACCGACTGGAAAGAGCTTCCTTTATCTGATTTTATTACGGGACTACCAGTAATGGATGATTTTCTGAATACCCCTGATTCGGCTTCATCTTATGAATACAGCGAGGCTCGTTTGCAGGCTGATATGTTGCTTATGAAAGCCGATTTGTCGGCAACGGATCATACGCTTACTTTCACATTGGCCACTCCTGAATACATGGAAAAAGAAACAGCGGAAAAACTGAAACCGTTTATCCGCCGTCCTATTGTTTATATTTGGAAAGAAGGAGGTTTTTCAATTGACAGTTGATAATTGACAATTGACAGTGAACAATAAGTTGCACTGCATAGTAACTTTCAACTTTCCATTTTCAACTTTCAACTCTTTAAGCATTCGCGAATAAATGCTACCATTTCCGGAGTGTGTTCCTCTACGCTTTGCAATAGCTTGAATTGGGCTTTGGTGCGTACCAGATTATGTTCGGGATATTTGATTTTGTAGTAAGTATCTCCGTTGATGTAATCGGCAAGGAAACGTACACATTGCATATAGGGGAACAAAGCGGCTGCATAAGGTAAATTTTCTATCTCTACCGGAGTCAGGAATGAATGTGCTCCTTCCAGATACCCTTTGGTAAATGCTTTGAAAATTTCCATGTTGAAGTTCACGCGATTCAGGTCTTTATCATCTTCATCACCGGTATTGGCTCCTGTGCGTAGAAAATCTCCATAATCGGAGAAGATAAAACTCGGCATTACTGTATCCAGGTCGATGACGCAGAGTACTTTTCCGTCTTCATCAAACATCATGTTGTTTACTTTGGTATCACAGTGGCATACACGTTTAGGAAGGGTTCCTTCACGGTACATGCGTTCTGCTTTGCACATTTCATCGGCACGCTTTTCTATTTCGTCGATATAATATTGAACCTCAGTCAATCTGCCGGCTGCATTGGCAGCTACGGCATCACGAAGCTGTTTCAACCGGAACTCCATATTGTGAAAATCAGGAATAGTTTCTCCCAATGTTTCCGGAATATCAGCTAATTTTGCCTGGAAATCACCGAAAGCCACTCCGGCATAATAAGAATATTCCGGATTAACTGTTTCATAGGTTTTTGCCCGAGGGATGAAAACCATGATACGCCAGTAGTTTTCACCATCATACCAATATGTTTTACCTCCGTCGGCTTTTACAAAAGTCAGGACTTTACGATCGATATCTGTTTCTCCCTGTTCTTGCAGTTTTCGGCGGATATGACTGGTTACAGCTGCTATATTGTTTTGCAGCATCTCCACATTCTGGAAGATGGCATGGTTGATACGTTGGAGTACATAGTCCGGTGCGTCAGCTTCAGCAGTACTCACTTTGTATGTGTCGTTAATAAGTCCGGCACCCAGCGGTTTTATTTCGCTGATAGTGCCTTTGGTTTCGAAATGCGAAACGATGTCGAATAGATTTTTCATGATTTTTATTTTTAAAGTTGATGAATTTTTAATAATGTGCCAATTTGATAATGTGCCAATGTGCCAATTTAATAATGTGGCAATGTGCTAATTTGTCAATGTGCTAATTTGCCAATATAACAATGTGCTGCGCTGTATCGCCGAAAGGCATTGGCACATTGGCATATTAGCACATTGGCAAATTATTTACCAGGAATCAGTGTAAACCCCCAGTTGTATTCCTGATTGGCAGGAATTATATAGCCGGGCTCCGGACGGGCTCCCCAACTATTGTATCCTGCTACTCCTTGTTGTTTCATATCTACGCATACTTCTACGAAATCACGTGGAGTAATGTCATTCACATGATGCATTCTTCTTAATACATTCCGGGCTGCTTCTTCATCGTGATTGGCAATTTCTTCCGGAGAGAAGTTATTCCATTGACGTGGATGGGGAAGGGCTTCTTCTGAGTCAAAGTCTTCAATAGAATTGCGTAAAGCGTTGAATCCGATAATGCTATCGGCTACAATCGTTAGTCCTTTACCTCCCTTTTTGCTAAGAGACAGCCAGCGGGTATCTGTATGATGACCGTTCTCTTGTGGGCGAACATAATTATAGTACATCTTGTCGGCTGTAGTTTTGTAGAGCCCGATGAGAGTACCTGCGTTCCGGTCTATATAGTTTTCTTCCGGTCCACGTCCGAAATACTCAACTACATTCATTTCGGCCGGAAGACGGAAACGAACACCGATACGGGGAACATTCAACTTGGCTGCTGCCTTACGTGCAGCATCGTTGCCGGGAGTGAAAGTAGCTGTACGGGTAGCTTCGGATACTTCTGACTCTGCAACTTGCATATCGGCAGAAGTGAAACGTGCATTAACTTTGACAACCCCTGAAGGATAGATTTTATAGGTTACTATATAAAGATTACCGGCGGCCAATAGATAGTTGGCTGTTAGTATAGCGACTTTGTTATCCATAGCTATGCTTGCATCCGCTACCTTGAAGTTCTTACTTGATTGTTTCCATATCTGGAGGCGTTTAGGAGCACCATTGCCATAATCATTATCATTTGGAGCCCGCCAGAAGTTAGGCTGAATTCCAAACCCGTCTTTAAAGTATTCTGTGCCATTTATCTTATATGAAGTGACAAGCCCGGTTGCTTTATCAAAGACGAAATTAACTTTAGAAGAACTTACTATTAGATTTTCGCCTTCAGTTTCTGTTTTCAGTGCCGGACCATTTGTGGCAAATGCTTCCCGGGGCAGAGGCTCGATAGGGAGGCGGAATTGTTCGTAGGCGATGTCGTGTCCTGCGGGAATAAGAGGTTCCGGTTGGGTAGTGGTTACTACGAAGTTAACGAAATATTCCGTTCCCGGTTTGGCTTTCAGACCACTAACTGGAATACTCAGCTCTTTGGAGGCTTGCGGTTCAATGTCTAATGATACTTTACCGCCTTTTACAATCTTTCCGTTCGCAGATATAGTATAGGATATCATGTACTTTTTCAGGTTAGTGAAGTAGAAACGATTCTTTACCAGAATTTTACCACTGTTTAAATCGATTGGTTCAAAACCTACATTTTGATGAACATATTTTACCTCTGCCATAGTAGGATGGGGAGCACGGTCAGGGTTAACAAGTCCGTTGCACAAGAAGTTACCGTCACTCGGGGCATTCACACCATAATCGCCACCATATGTCCAGTATGCCCGTCCGTTCTTATCAGTTTCTAAAATACCCTGATCTACCCAGTCCCAGATGTATCCCCCTTGTAAGTTAGGGTATTTATATATTTCTTTCCATTGATCCCATAAATTTCCGTTGGAGTTACCCATAGCGTGGGAATATTCGGAGGGAACTACCGGACGGTCACTTCCTTGTTTGCCTATCTTAGCCAGCCATTCTGCTCCAGGATATTGTGGAACATACATATCAGAGTTCCATTCCCACTGTGCACGTTCATAATTGACCGGGCGATTCATCAGCTCCTTATCTGCATTTTTCACCCACAGATACGTCTGATAGAAGTTGTAACCGTTTCCCGCCTCGTTACCCAATGACCAGAAAGTAAGTGAAGGATAGTTTTTGTTACGTTCGAACATGTTGATAGTCCGGTCCATATGGGGTTTTAGCCATTCGGGGTTGTTGCCTAATGATCCTCCTTTACGCAGGTCATAATACATACCGTGGCTTTCAATATTTGCTTCGTCATATACATAAATTCCATATTCGTCACAGAGTTCATAAAAACGGCGGCTTTGAGGATAGTGGCAAAGGCGGACTGTATTCAGATTATTCTGCTTCATCAGTTCGAAGTCACGACGCATCAATTCTTCCGTTACATAATGTCCTGTTTTGGGATTGTGCTCATGAATATTGACTCCTTTCAGTTTCAGAGGTTGCCCGTTGATATATAGCAAAGTATAAGGCTTGCCATTTCCGGCAAGTTGTTCGCTCTGCTTTATTTCTATTCGGCGGAAGCCTACATTAAAAGGAATAATTTCATTTACTTTTCCGTTCTCTTTTACGGTCATTAATAATTTGTACAGATTAGGTTGCTCTGATGTCCAGGTACGTATATCCGGCAGTGTCCGGGTAAAGTTTACAGTGCGGAATTCGCCTTCAGGTACATAGGCTGTTTTTTCTTCCGTTGCGATCACTTTTCCGTTAGCATCCAGTAGTTCGTATATTACCGATAGGTTGCTACCTTCCGGGCGATGGTTACGCAGATCAGTACTTAATGCAAAGATACCGTTCTTATATGTATCGTCCAGAGTTGATTTTATACGGAAGTCTTTGAGCGCCGCTTTGGGTTGCGAATACAGGAATACATCGCGTTCGATACCACTGATACGCCAAAAGTCCTGACATTCCAAATAAGAACCGGTACTCCAGCGGAATATTTTCAGAGTAAGTACATTCTTGCCCGGATGCACGTAGTTGTTGATTAGAAACTCTGCCGGGTTTTTGGAATCTTCGCTATATCCTACTTCCTTTCCGTTGATGTAAACATAGACTCCGGATTTTGCTCCGGCTATGTGCAGGTAGATATCCCGTCCGTTCCAATCGGCAGGGATTTCGATATCCCGGCGATAAACACCCACCGGGTTGGCCTCCGGTAACAATGGAGGTAGCGGGTTACGTGCTTTGAACTCATATCCGTGATTGGTATAGATAGCTACACCATGTCCCTGTACTTCCCAGTTACCGGGCACTTGTATATCATTCCACGAAGTGGTACTTGTTTCCGGTGAGGTGATGTTGGCTGGTAAATCTTTATAGGAATCTACAAAAAAGAACTTCCATGTACCATTGAGCAATTGGTAGTAGCGACTGTTTTCGAATTTATCGGTAAGTGCATCCGCGCGATTGTCATAAGTCATAAATGATGAGCGAGGATATTCCTTGTTCACAGATACTACTTGTACATCTTGCCAGTACGGTTTGTCAGGGTTAATTTCCGTTGCTTGCAAGTTGGAAGATAGCATGCTACAGATACCAAAAAGAATACCCGCAAGGGGGTAGTACAGTTTCTTTTTCATGTTTTCCATGTATTTCTTTTGAAACAATATAAATAATGAATATGCTTACAAATATAGGAAGTTACAAATCTATACACGGTCTTTTCTCTGCTCTTTTAAGACAAAATAACGGGAATTTGAGAAAAAATGGGGTAATTGCCAATGTGATAATGTGCCAATCTACCAATGTGGGAAATGTACTAATGTGGTTGATTGGCTACGCGCTATACCTTTTATGTTCTGTAATTTTTCTCTCGGAAGAGACTGCATTGTATTTGGGACTATAAGAAGAAGAGTAATACTTATTTTGCAAAAGTGAGTTTCCCTAATTTTTGCCGGTTATCTCGTGTGAAGTAGGGAAGCTCTACTGGTGAACTACCATTTAGTATGAGCTTTTCACTTATGACCGGATTTCCTACTCTGTGTTCGTAAAGAGCCTTGATCTCTGTTTCTTCAATCTGTAGATAACGTTTGAGATAATATACCTCTGTTGTCTAAACCTGTAAAGCTGAGTCAGACAATAGGGGTGGATGCGCCGGTTGAAGTACATGATTTTGGAGTGCGTGTGTTCATGCTGAAAGAAGTTAAATAAAAAAGAGAACCTGATATCTCAGATTCTCTTTTCTTGAGAGCGGAAGACGGGGCTCAAACCCGCGACCCTCAGCTTGGAAGGCTAATGCTC